>OKPL01000050.1_pt1 | contig 50307 bp, 50 predicted proteins | sample 1612301 | NCBI WGS metagenome assembly OKPL01 (sample SAMN04436790, study PRJEB24849) | human gut metagenome | biome: human gut; feature: NICU; material: stool | host: Homo sapiens | place: USA: Saint Louis, MO | collected 2011-04-21
CCCCCTGAAAAACGTGTCGTAATAAAAATACAGCGCTTAATTTTTCCGTTAATTAACGGAAGGTCTGCCTTTTGCCCCTGTTCAGGGGCAAAGTTATTTTCTGATCAGGATTTACTGTCCCACCGGACATAAAGATCCAGTACCGCTTCGGCAAAATCATCATCAACCGTATAGAAATAGCACTCCGGTACGTTGAGCACTTTGGCAAATGCACACATCATTTCAAATGTCGGGCGGTGTATACCGCTTTCATACTGAGATATGCGGGACCGAGCGGTAGCTTCTTCAATACCAGCCAGTACACCTAATTTTTCCTGAGTAAAATTTGCCCGTAAACGAGCAGTTTTAAGACGACCAGGCAGCATAGCGACACCATCAATAAAGAATATTGACAGCATGTTTAGCATTACTTTACAGATGAGGTGCTTAGACTTCCTGAACAACACTAGTGGAAATATATATTGTTATCAGGAATAGTTCGAATATTCCTGATAAAGCTTCAGAATCATTTCAGCAAAATCATCATTAACCGCGTAGAAATAGCATTCCGGCACATTAAGCACCTTCGCGAATGCGCACATCATTTCAAACGTCGGGCGATGTATCCCTCCCTCGTACTGAGATACGCGAGAACGTGCAGTTTCTTCCTCAATACCAGCAAGAACACCCAGCTTTTCCTGAGTCAGACGAGCGTGTAACCGAGCTGTTTTGAGACGAACGGGAAGCATCAAATTACACCATCAATGATCATATATTGACTTAATGTTTAGCATTACTTAACATCGTAGTTGTTTAGACATCCTGAACAAATGGCGTTTATTTGAAACTACAGAACAAGGGTGATGGAAATGATTGATAAGGACTGGCATCCGGCAGACATCATCGCTGGGTTAAAAAAGAAAGGAACCTCGCTCGCTGCCGTTTCACGCAAGGCAGGTTTGTCATCTTCCACATTGGCAAACGCGCTTATGAGACACTGGCCTAAAGGCGAAAGGCTGATAGCCGAAGAGTTGGACGTTGCGCCTGAACAAATCTGGCCGTCCCGTTACCGAAAGCCAGAATACCGTTGAAGCTAAACCGGTTCTCCCGATCTTCTGTCAGCTCTGCTGGCGGAAGATCGGGAGAAGACAAGCGAAGCGCGGCAGACTGTAATTCATAGAATTGCGAAAAAATCTACAAACAACTCAATTCCCGAAAAAAGGTTTCCCCTTTTCATTCGCGTAAAACAGCTGTAATCTCCCTCTTGCCCTATGCTGTCGTCGACAGCGCCCAATGCTTCATGACCTGAAAGAAGCACCTGACCTGTCAGGAGATGGTTGCCATTTTACCGGCAGGGCCTCTGCAAAAATGCCGGGCCGCAGATACTGCGGCAGAGGTTGAAAGTTATACACGATACATCCTTTCACTGCGCCAGCTCGCTGGCTGTGTTTCCATCCGACCGGAATTCTCACGATTTCCCGGTTCGTCTGTACCTGCTGATTATCAGCGCTTTTTATCTGCGCCAGATCTCTGGCCAATATTGCACTGCGCCGGAAACGCTCCGGTAAACCTGCACCTGCTGCCACATCAGCGCCTTTTACTTTACGGGCTGCGGCCTGCATTGCCGCAAGGCTTTGCTGCCGCGTGACCGTAAAACTGCACCAGAATCCGCGATCTTTCGCGTACTGCACCCGACCAGTGCGTCACTTTCGTCGCGCAAAGCGACAAAGTGACGCACAGCCACCACATCGCGCCATGCCCCTGTTTTCGGGCTTCCGGCGATTATTCCCGCATCTGACACGCCTTTTTGGGGCCTCTGTCAGCAAGAAAAGGAGAAAAAGATCGATACCGAGGGGGCATGATGCCCCGGAGAATCCCCTGCTCACGCAGGCAGCCTGTACCGCGTACAGTCTGAAACTCCCTATACCTCAACAAACTGCCACTCCGGCGTGAAGGTATCGTTCTGGCGCAGCCAAAAAGCATACGCCGGAGACTGTTTGTGTTTTCAAAATTGGGGGAGTGTATGGGTAAGTTAGGCGGTGAGATGAAAGCGTTGGCAAAGCACTGTGGAGGTAGCCATAAAACGGTGAACGATCGCATCCACATTGTGCAGCGTTTCGACCACCATTTACGGGCGTTGAATGTCCAGATTCAGAGAGTGGCACAGATTAAGGTTCGCCACATTGAAAGCTATATTCATGCAAGACTGGCGCAGGGGATCGGCAAACGCACGCTGCAAAATGAAATGGCCTCACTGCGTGCCGTGCTGCAACAGGCCGGGCGTAAGCAGGTGGCAGAGCATGAACGGCTGACTAACAAATCACTGGGGCTGGCTGGTGCATCACGCAACGGTACGCGACAGGCTATTACGCCGGAGCATTATCGTAATGTGCTGGAAGTGGCTCGCGTAAAAGATCCGGGTCTGGTGGCGGCGCTTGAGCTGGCGCGGCTGATGGGCTTACGTTCGCAGGAAGCGATACAAAGCGCCCAGTCGCTGAAAACGTGGAAACAGGCCATTGAACGCGGAGAGACGCGCTTAACCGTAGTTTTCGGCACCAAAGGCGGGCGGCCCCGCGAAACGGTGATTCTGGATGTTGGCGCAGTCAAAAAAGCGCTGGATAACGCGTTGGATATTGCTGAAAGCCGTAATGACCGGCTGTTCGACAAGCCGGATCTTAAAAGCGCGATGGAATACTGGCACAATCAGGCGGCGCGTATTGGTTTGACTGGCGCATATTCTCCGCATTCCCTGCGTTATGCGTGGGCACAGGATGCCATTAGTCACTATCTGGCGCAGGGCTTCAGCAAGAAAGAAACGCTGGCAATGGTGGCGATGGATCTGGGGCATGGTGATGGGCGTGGGCGGTATGTAGAGCAGGTTTATGGGATGCGAGATTAAGATAATATTCAGTTTATGTTGCAGTTGCAGCCACCAGCGCTACTAGGTGGCTGCAAACAGTCATCAGGATACTTCTTTCGATAAGCGCTGCATGTTCAGCGAGATCGTACTCAATCCAGCTCTGGTAAAGCGATATCGCATGTATGATGAAATATCTTCTTCGTGCGAAGATACAATGAGCTGACAATGTTTCAATTCGCAGCGGAGTAAATCAGTGAGAGACGCCACATTCACTTCATCCAAAGACTGGGAAGGATCATCAATAAGAATGAGCGGAACGCGTGCGTAGACCTTGTTGAGCGACAAGAAGAAAGCGAGGCTGAGTGCAGATACTTGACCAGAACTCATAGACATAACAGCATCATGGTCAGACTTTTCGGCAGTCAAAAATCTCAGTTGTTTACCTTCTTTGCTCTCAATGAATAAGCCGAGACCACGTTGATAGTTTTGAATAAGTCGTCCGCTATATATATGGAATATGAGTTCAATTTCAGAAATTGTTTGGTTTGCGTAAGATTGCTCTGCCTTCTCTAAAGTTGTTCGTAACCTGCTAAACTTATCTTTTGCTCTTAATGCAGCCTCGTTCTCGCGCTCAATTTTCCGAAGATCTTCAAGGCACTTCTGAAGTCTAGCGCTCTGAGCTTCATTAGCCTTTATTGCAATATACTGATTTTTATTTTTAAGGTCTTGAAGGTCGATGGCGTAAAAATCTTGTAATTCTTTAAACGCTGTATTAATGACTGCCTTCCAGTCGTCAGGTAGCGCTTCTGTTTCGACTATTTTCCTGGCTCGCAGTGAAGCGCTCAATCTTTCCAACCGTTCAGCTATCACTTCATCATTATCACTGAATGTATCTTTGGTCTGAATGCCTTTAGATTTTAGTTCCTCAGCTAATTGAATAATAGCTGGCAAACGAACTTTAATTTTAATTAATTCCTCATGAAGAGCACGATTGAAGGCTATTGAATGCGTTACTATTAAACTCTGAACATGGATATCAATAGTAGCCAATTCTTCTGTCATACTAGTAATCAAGGCGACTAGAGTTTTACCATCAGCACTTAATGATTCAGAAATCTTCCTCGCTCTCTCATCAACAGCATTTAGCATCAAATTATGGGTTGTCCAGTCTTTATCACATAGAGGACATCGCTGGTCATTAGGATAAAGCTTGGCATGCTCTTCAATCAGCTGTTTTTTCAAGTGAGTCAATTCAGCCGCAACGTTATCGTTCGTAGTATTCTTAATTTGAAGATTATTACGTTCTTTAATTTTCTCTTCGAACCATTCTAAACGGCCAACACTCCAGCCCGGTAAGGATTGGGCTTCTTCCAGTGTGATTACGTTAGCTCCTCGTTTAATTATTGAATTAGCTTTTTCTAGCTGGTCTAGCTCTTTTTTGGTGTTTTCTAATTCAGTTAGCTTAAAAAGATCCACACCAAATTGAACAAGACTTCGGAAAGATTCTTTATTTTTTTCGATATCAGTTTCAATAGCCTCGTTATGAATCCTGTTATGAATAGTTGCCTTCATCGGCACGAGGGTGCTGATTTTTTGGACGGTATCTATATACAATCTATGAACTTCGACTGAATAGGTAGGGAAAGGGTTCTCGTGATCCCAACCCGGTCCTACTTCAATAGTGGACAACTTTTTAAATTCAATACTTCCCAAATCAGCTTGAATCATATCACGAAGTAACGAGCATTCTTTTTTTAGGTTTTCTTCGTCAACTTTTCGCTCATCATCACCGATAAATTTGGTTAGTTTGGTTAAGATTGATTTACAGCTTTCAACTTCAGTAGCAATATCACTAATGTTAAATAAATTTCCTAGGGCATCTTTGCGCTCGTCAACTCTAGTATGCAGAAGTCGATTTTGCCCTTGTTCGAGATAATTCAGAAAAGAAAAATTTTCCCTGAAGTTTACGCCAAAAACCTCTTCTAAGTACTGATTGTCGCGCGCGTTGTTGGTTGAATAGTCGCTTGAACTGAAGTCGGGTAGTTCATACAGTTTAAAGTGTTTGAATTTATCCGCTCGGTTGTTCGTTTTTGTACTAAATGTTTTAGCTGGCGCGTAACGAGCTAAAACAAGTTTGCGAGCACCATCAACAAACTCAATTTTTATTGATAAATCTTTCGTTCCTGAGCGAGTATTCCAAAAAAGATTATCGTCATAATTAGTTTTATTTTTTGTCATCAGTGTTGAAAAGAGGTCATGAATCCTCTTGATCTGACCTGTAAGCAACAATTCGATCGCATCGAAAATACTTGTTTTGCCATATCCATTTGGGCCATCAAGAGTCAATAGTGATGAATCACCTAAATCCAAATGAATATACTTGAATGCTTTGAAGCTTGAGATCTCAATTTGGGATATTTGCCAGTTCATTGGTAATTATTTCCTTGATCATATCATCAGCATTTTTATCGGTAAATTTATGAACTAATTCATATGTGGTATCTAGGCCAGCTTCTGCTACAGCTTCAGCTGCCTGTAAGCGTAAAGAGACTAAATTCCCTTTATTGAATGGCAATTCAAGGAATGGAAGTTTAATAAATATTTTGGCCGCGACACTGTATTGATTAGCCCTTAATGGATCATTTTTATAATCAATAAACTGATTTTTATCTGCAATAGTGGCCTTAAGTTTCTCAAATGAGAAATCTTCGAGGGCACTTTCTTCCGCACTACTATAATATAGTACATATTTCTTGAAGAAGTGTGGATCCTCTTCAATGGCGAAAATCTGCTCTTCGTGATTCTTGAATTCAGCTAGTTTATTTAAGTGATGTATACAGATGAGATCACAATTTTTCTTAAATGTTGGATCGTTTTTGAATACATCTGGAACTAACTGGTTAATAATTGCATTTAGTTCAGCTGGTGCTGGAAGTTCATTTAATTTATGTAAAATAGCGAATCTTATTGCGGAGTCTAGTTCGCGAATATAAAACCCTGTCGTATCGGTCTCATATTCTTTCGAAAAACCGTGAGAGATGAGAGCCTCATCAATAAGTTTATTTATCATTTAGTCGAACCTCTGCGTCGTCTTTGGTTACAATACTTATACAAAGAGATTTAGTGATGTTGCTATCGATGCGGGCCTGAACTTCTTGATGGTATAGTTCATCGGAATTGGTAATTTTCGTATCAAAGGTGAATGATTCCGTAGACTTGCAAGCGATAAGGTGGTTGTATTCAAAAAGTAACTTAAGCAGATCGTCGTTACTTTTTATCTCACTTAATATATCTGAGGTACATTCATCATTATCATCTACATCGAGCGCTGTTGGAATATAAAATCTTTTTTGACCATCAAGATAATGGGGTAGATGATGAAATATTGGTTCTACCGTTATGGTTTGAATAAGTGTTGAATAACGTCTGATATCATTTTTTTGAATATCCTTAAATCGCTCTGATGGTTTTATCAATTGGCAGAGCGTTTTTAGTTCACTGGCTTTCGTTGCGCGTATATGCTCACATAGTCGGCGTGCTCTTTCATAACCTACATCACTCATCCCAGGAAGAGATGAGTCAAGCCTGCTTTCTAGGTGGGCTTGAAGTCTAGCCTTCAAATCTACAGCGCTGTATTCTTTATCGTAATGGGGGTTTTGAGTTATTATATCTTCTAAAATACTTCTGGCGGTTATTCGATTTTCATAAGCGGCTTTATTTGCTTTTTCACGATCTTTCTGCACTATTCGATGAATATCAACTGCTTTAGAGCTAATTTTCTCTGATAACAAACAATAGTTATAATTTAGAAGGTTTTCACTTAGAAGAATGGATTTATCATTGCATATTTGCTTTATAATTTCTTTGGTTAATCCTTCAATTTCACCCAGTCCACAGTAAAATTTATCTCCATAAGGGTAAAAATTTACTGTTTCTCCGTTGGGGCTAGTGTAGTCGTCCATATCGTCTAGTTGGACTGATACATGGAGGTATCGAGTTATCCCTTTTATGCGATCAAACTCAATTGCAGCAGCCTTTTCTAAGGCTGTACTATAGGAACTGCGATATTTTCCAATTTTAGCTTTGACTTGGTGAGCACTGGACAAAGCATTATCACTATAGATGGCGAAGTCATCACTGCTATCCAGTTGGAGCTCAAAATCTAAATCGCCTTCATGAATCAGTTTGAGTGAGTGATAAAGGGCAATTTTCCCTTGGTAGACGTAACCACTCCAAGTGGAGATGGCAGTTGCTGGATATTCTTCTTCATCTTGACACACGTTGACTCCTTTCATATCTCATACAAGCAGACTTAACGTAAGTAAATGAATAATATCATGAGTACAGTGTAACTGTCGTGCGTGAAATGGGATTAATGCTTTTACGCGCGTAATCCTGTGCGCATCCCACTAAACCAGACCATTTCTAATAGCATGGCTGTATCCCCTCCTATCTATCACTCTTAGTCGACTATCAGGTCTGGTCGTATTCTGGGTGCAACACATTATCAATGTAGAGTAACAGCTAATCTGCATGCCCTGTAAAATGAGATATAAATCACATTTTTAATTAATTGCGCATTTGGGGCTTTATTGAGGGCCTTGATTCAAATTTAAAAGCAAATTTTATTTTATATTCAACTTGATACATAAAAAAATGCGTCCAGTCAGAGGAGCCAAATTCAAAAAAGCCTGCTTTCGAGCAGGCTTTTTACTTTCTAATTACCAACGCTCTTAAAACATCTGTCTTGAACCAGATCTAATTTGCACAGGCATTCCCGATCGATGTTGCAACGCAGCATTTGCGCGATTTACATCAACTTCTTGCCCGTTGATAAACGCCCGCAAAGATGGGGTTACCGGCAATGGCACTTTTCGGTCAGACTCATATTCTGCACGATTGCGCGACAGCGGCTCATGAACTTCCAGCCACTTTGAACCATCCGGTTCCGTTGTGTATTTCACTGGCTGATCAATAATTTGTACACGAGTGCCTACAGGAACATTATCAAACAGATATTTGATATCGTCATTGCGCAGACGAATACAGCCCTGACTTACCCGGAGCCCAATACCAAAATTGGCATTGGTACCGTGGATGGCATACAACCTGCCAATATAAATCGCGTACAGCCCCATGGGGTTATCGGGCCCCGCAGGAACAAATGCGGGCAAACTCTCCCCTCGTTTCGCATATTCGCGCCGAGTGTTCGGCGTTGGCGTCCAGGTTGGAGCTTCTTGTTTACGTTCAACGGTAGTCACCCAGTTACGCGGGGTTTCTCGCCCAGCCTGGCCGATACCAATAGGAAAGACTTCCACAGTATTACTGTCTGGCGGGTAGTAATAAAGACGCATCTCAGCGACGTTAACCACAATCCCTTTACGAACAGTGGCAGGCAAAATCAGTTGCTGCGGAATGGTGAGTTGCGAGCCAGACTTCGGCAAAAAAACATCAGCGCCCGGGTTCGCTTCCAGCATGTTACTTAACCCTTGCCCGTATTGTGCGGCAAAAGTCTCCAGCGGCTGAGTATTGTGATCAGGAACAGTTACAGTAAGCGACTGCCCCACTAAACGGCTACCCTCTGGAGGTAATGGATAAGTTACCGCCAGGCTAGTATGGCTGGCAAAAAGCAGAGCAAATGAGCAAAGAATATTTACACGACGCATCATGTCCCTTTCCTAAGTCGCGAAAACTGTCCGTTAATTATAGCTTTTATCAGACTTTTCGTTTTTAACTGTTCAAATCAGAAGACGTTTTCCCCGGTAGAACAATATTACTGGCAGCAAGTTCGCCCATGTTGTTGTATATCGCACAGGCAGCTTCGATGATGGGCATCGCCAGAGCTGCGCCACTCCCCTCACCTAAACGCATATCCATATTGAGATAAGGCTCCAGCCCCAAATGCGACAGCGCTATACGCGCGCCTTTTTCTGCCGACAAGTGAGAAGGAATGAGATACGGTTTGATTGCAGGAGACATCTGGCAGGCTGCGAGCGCAGCAGCATAAGAAAGAAATCCATCCAGCAACACGGGTAAACCGCAGGAAGCAGCACCTAACATCACTCCAGCTATTCCGACCAAATCAAATCCACCCACTTTTGCCAGGACATCAACACCATCCTGAGGATTTGGTTGATTCAACGTAATCGCCCGACGCACAACATCAATTTTATTAGCCAGTTTATCTGTCGGCAGGTTTGCGCCAATCCCAACCACTTCTTCAGGATCCCAGCCAGTGATTGTGCTGACTATTGCCGCTGCCGGTGTCGTGTTTGCCATCCCCAGTTCACCTACACCAAACAGCGTGACACCGTTTTTTGCCAGCTCCCGCGTATAACATATGACGTCCAAAAGCAACTTTTCAGCCTGACGGCGACTCATTGCCGGAGCTGAAGCAATATTGCCGCTACCTCGTGCGACACGCATGTTGATAAGCCCGGGGATAGGCTCAGCAGTATCAATACCAACATCAATTACGTGGACGTTAGCGCCCGCTTGTGCTGCCAGCACACACACGCCGGTTGTTCCGCGGGTCATATTTTCAGCCTGTATGGCTGTCACTTCTTTTGGAGAAATAGCGACCCCTTCCTCCCAGACGCCGTGATCGGCACACATAACCAGTATCGCTTTTTTGCCCACATGCGGTATGCCATTCAACCCCGGCATTCCTGCCAGTTGTATGGCAAGCGCCTCCAGCTTTCCCAGGCTACCAACAGGTTTGAGTAACCCGTCAATATGCCGTTGTGCACGCGACATAGCGGCAGGATCGATGGCTGGGATCGTATTCAGTAAATCGGCAAGTATTTGCATGTTACGTCTCTTTATAGCAGTGCCAGCAGGAAGACCAGTTCACCAAGCTCTATGGCTGCTCCCAGCGTATCGCCCGTTTGCCCGCCCAGCGTACGTTTGAGAAGCTGACCGAGGATGAAAATCGCCACCATCGTCACCACCATAGCAGCCACACCATGCATACCCGGCAATAATACGGCAGCAAAAATAGCGGCTAAGCCGAGTGTGACGCAGGTTTGTCGCCCATCAATTTTGCCAATGAACACATTGCCAAGCCCTTCTTCCCGCGCATAACGATGACGATACATCAATAATGCGGCAGTCCCGCGGCTGACCGCACATGCTGCCGCCAGCGATGCAAGGATCGGTTCGCCACGCAGAGCCAACTCGCTTAACACCAGAATCTTTGCCAGTACCACAAAAATCAATGCCAGACCGCCGTGGGTGCCTAAACGGCTATCACGCATGATTTCCAACATGCGATCGCGGCTACGTGCAGAAAATACGCCATCACAGGTATCAGCGAGGCCGTCCAGATGGAATCCCCCGGTCATCAGCGCCAGCACAAGTACGCTAAACAGTGCCGCCAGTGGTACGCCACACCATGCCTGCAGCACCATGAAGACCAGCCCGCTAATCGCGCCAAGCAATAATCCAATCAAAGGAAAAGTAATAATACCGCGAGAATAATGCTCGAAATCCAGTCCCTGGGACCAGCGACGCGGTACAGGCAGACGCGTAATAAATGAGAGCATCGCCCAAAATAATTTACTCATTTGATTTTTACTCCAATACCCGAAACCACCAGCCATACTTCATTTGCCGCAGCGGCCAACTGCTGATTTACCCGCCCGGCAATATCACGAAAATGTCGTGCCAGACGACTCTCCGGCACAATCCCCATTCCCACTTCGTTAGTCACTAATACAACCTTTGCGGGGCAACGTTGGCAGGCAGCAATCAACGACTGAATCTCAGCATTAATCGCCTGTTCCATCGCCTGATAATCCCATTCATCAGGGTCTTTATCGCCGCCATAATCAAACAACAGATTAGTCACCATTGTGGTAACGCATTCCAGCAACACAGCCTCATTCGGGTTAATGTCTGCATGAATTAATTCATCAAGATGTTGCCAGCGCTCCACTGTGCGCCAGTGCTCCGGGCGGCCTTGCCGATGATGTTCTATCCGTGCAGCCATCTCATCATCAAGGATTTGCGAGGTAGCGATATACAGAACCTGTGAAGAGTCCCCAATAAGCGCCTCTGCGTGGCGACTCTTCCCGCTCCGTGCGCCCCCCGTCACCAAAATCATCATACCGACTCCTGATTCAAATGTATGATGGTATTCATTGAACAGAACAATGGATCCCCCACCGTTGCTGACCGCAAAACATTTACGCGATTAATACTGCGCGTAATATAATTAAAAATCCAGCATTCTCAATCCATTACGAAAGAAGATGGCATTGCGGAATAGCCAGACTTCCTCGTGTTAACGTCCGACAAAATGCGTCATTGACAGCGGTTTCTCTGGCATGACAGATTTCATTCAAATAATGGATTAATGCTACAGCCCCACCAGCCGGACCATTCAGCAAACGGGCATTGTGTTCTGCAATCAAAATTACCGTCGTTCCCTCAGAATGAGCGAGCCATTCTGGTACGGATATCTCGCTTTCAGCTGCTATCAATAGCAGCACTGAATAATCGCTATACGCATCTGATAACGATTGCACAGGCCCACCGTCAAAAGGCTGGAAATCTTGCTGCCAGTCCTCACCAACCAAACAGGTTATTGGCAATATTTCCGCCAGATGTTTCGCCAGATCCACATCTCCAGATAAGAGGCAAAAAAGAGCTATCGATTCGGGTTTTATCGTTTTCATGCCCCTCGCCCTCCACTTAATTTCCTGTAATGGCGGTCTGGTTGATAAGCCATGAAACAAGATTGCCACACCTTAAGTGCAGCCCTGGTGCCTGTCGGCACTGCGATGAAAGAACTAAATGATGCCGCCATACCCTGATCCTTTCAGGGTGGTAGGGGTATAAAGACGCGCCTGTACTCTACCGGACGCTTCCGGGCAACCCACTTCCCACCGAAGTTGTTGGTATTGACTGACTGGCTGGTCTTCTGGCTTAGCGTCATCCTCTCCCGACCTTCCCAATCTCGCGATCAGTGGCATTTTCGGGTTTGTCAGCATTACAGCAGCGGGGGCTGCGAGGGATTTTCACCCTCTTCCCAGGCACAAATGTGCCACACCTGTCAGCGTATGTTATGAGCTGATTTCACTTTTCCCATAACAGGGAAATAACGTTAATTATTCATTGCAGAGTTTATTTAAACCGTCCTCTTTTTTTGGGGCATTTACTCTATACCGTTTCCATCGCCGCATTATCACTCACTTGCTGTCGATACACCTGCGGCGTAACCTGATAAGTCTGACGGAAAACTTTGCAAAAATAACTTGTTTGCGAAAAACCTAAATTACGCGCAATGCTGGCGATGCTCCAGTCACTATGGCACAGTAACTCACGAGCGCTGGCCATCCGTTGTTGGTTTACCCACGCATTAAACCCGATTCCATGGTATTTCTTAAATAACTTACTGAAATAATAAGGGCTTAGATAAACGTGCGAGGCGACATCTTCCAGACGCAAATCGTCTGATAAATGCGCATCAATATAACGTAAAGCTTTTTTCATTTTATTGTCGTGGGGACCAGGCGCACGAGTCTGGCGCACCGAATCTGACTGAGATTTGTTCTCTTTAATAACCACAAAATTGAGTTGTTTTTTTAGGCAATTTTCTACAATCAACTTCAACAAATCAGCAGAGGCCATAACTCTTGAGTAATCCATCTCAGGGACTTTGCGAAATTCATTAAGTAATTCGGGATCTGCCTGCCAGCAATCATCGACATTCAGAATATCGACCAAATCGACATCATCATTACGCAGACGAACTTGCCCGCACAATACAAAACCAACTAAATGTCCGGCGATTACCAGTGGAATAGAGAAATCGGTTAATCCGGCATGACAGCGATAAATACAAGGCTGATCGGATTTAGAGGCTTCCAGACCCCCACAACGATCGCTCATGCGACATCGAGTGCTCAGCTGAGGGTGTTGCCGCATCATCTGACAAAATGGAGTGAAGTTAAACAGCTCGGAAATTTCATCGCCGTGAATATTGACCACGACAACCGCAAGGCTGGTCGCCTGCGCAAAATCCTGCGCGATTTTATTAATGAGTTCTGAATTAAGTGTCGCCGCAGAAATCATGATAAAACCTCCCAGTTAATTTATTGTTATAGCAAAACAATTGTTTTACATTTAATCTTCACATCATCCTTGATGATTTACTGACGAGAAGCACAAAGGACAATAACAAAAGCCTCCGTGAAGCGGGAGACTTTTTAATAAGTTCGGAAAGCAGATCACAAACAGTAAAAAAATAAACGTTTATAACTGCCAGATTATTTCGTTATTCACTGATTTCTTTAGGCGTTACACTATTGACAGGTAAATTCTTTGCAATGAGATAGCGATAAATCGCCGCACCAACACATGCCCCAATGATCGGTGCAATAATGGGTACAATGAAATAAGGAATATTGCGTCCACCAGTCATCGCAATTTCCCCCCAACCCGCAAGCCAGGTGAAAATTTTAGGTCCAAAATCACGCGCTGGATTCATGGCAAAACCGGTCAATGGTCCGGTAGAAGCACCAATAACAGCAACCAGAATACCAATGAGTAAAGGCGCAAGCGGTCCTTTGGGTACGCCATTACCGTCATCGGTCAACGCCATAATCAACCCCATTAACATGGACGTTATGACCACTTCGACCAACGCTGCTTGCCATACATTAATCGCCGCTGCTGGATAAGTACTGAAGATACTGGCGAGTTGTAAACTTTCTGCGCTACCACGCACTATATTGTGAGCAGATTCAAAATCGGTAAACAAACTGCTGTAGAGAGAATATGCCAGAGCCGCACCACCAAAGGCACCCGCTAATTGCGCCACACAAAATGGCAGCACTTTACGGGCTGGGAAAGAGGCAAACAGCCACAGAGCAATGGTAACTGCCGGGTTGAGATGAGCGCCGGAAATACCTGCCGTAAGGTAAACAGCAAGCGAAATCCCTAACCCCCAAATGATACAAATTTCCCACAGTCCCAGACTTGCCCCGGCAACTTTCAGGGCGCACAAACAACCAATGCCAAAAAAGAGGAACAGTCCGGTGCCCAAAAACTCAGCAACGCATTGCGCCTTGAGTGAATCATTCATAGTTACACCTTCTTTACGGAGTTTTTCTTTATCAGCCAACTATGCGCTGATTGTTGTGTATACCGAGCGCAACTATAAAAAATTGCTCTGCAGAAAATATTGCCAACATGCATGACAGACTCGTGTAAAAATCGTGCTAACATAACAAATTATTGTCATTGCCGAATCATGCAACACAGCGTTAATCAGTGTTGAAAGTAATAATTCCCACCAAACTTTTACAGTAAAAAATTGCCATCATGACATAATAAAATTGAAACAAATATCACAGTTCCTTCCTCGAACCAAACTCAACGAAATATTACTCGCGATTAAACTCACTAGACAACGCAATTAATTCACATTGAAATACCCACAAAATAACCAATAAATTAATAACATATAGTTCATAAAAGCAATTTTATAATATTTGTTCTCTATTAATTTTTCTCATTAGCCGATTAAGTCAGCCATTCTTTTTCCTCGCATCTTCTTATAGTCCCAACTATCGGAACACTCCATGCGAGGTCTTTATGCAACAAGAAGCGTTAGGAATGGTAGAAACCAAAGGCTTAACTGCCGCCATAGAGGCCGCAGACGCCATGGTGAAGTCGGCAAATGTTTTGCTGGTCGGCTACGAAAAAATAGGTTCCGGGCTGGTGACCGTCATCGTTCGTGGTGATGTCGGGGCGGTAAAAGCGGCAACAGACGCGGGTGCCGCAGCTGCGCGTAACGTCGGCGAAGTAAAAGCCGTACACGTTATTCCCCGCCCACATACCGATGTCGAAAAAATCTTACCAAAGGGAATTAACCCATGAGCAGCAATGAACTAGTCGAACAGATCATGGCGCAGGTCATCGCTCGCGTAGCGACGCCAGAGCATGAGGTTCTCCCGAAAACCACTCATCAAATACGAGAGACGGCTATGGCAGAAAAAAGCTGCACATTAACAGAATTTGTTGGCACCGCTATTGGCGACACTGTAGGTCTGGTCATTGCGAACGTTGATAGCGCCCTGTTGGACGCGATGAAACTTGAAAAACGCTATCGTTCCATTGGCATTCTGGGGGCGCGTATTGGCGCAGGGCCACACATTATGGCCGCTGATGAAGCGGTAAAAGCCACCAACACTGAAGTTATTAGCATTGAACTTCCTCGCGATACTAAAGGCGGTGCCGGACACGGCTCATTGCTCCTCTTAGGTGGCAACGATGTTTCCGACGTGAAACGCGGTATTGAAGTTGCCCTGAAAGAACTCGATCGGACCTTTGGTGATGTCTATGCCAACGAAGCCGGGCATCTTGAACTGCAATACACCGCCCGCGCCAGCTATGCACTGGAAAAAGCGTTTGGCGCTCCACTGGGACGGGCTTGCGGCGTTATTGTCGGCGCTCCGGCTGCGGTGGGTGTTCTAATGGCCGACACCGCGCTGAAGTCCGCCAATGTGGATGTCGTGGCATACAGCTCCCCCGCTCAAGGCACCAGCTACAGCAACGAAGTCATTCTGATTATCTCGGGTGACTCCGGCGCAGTCCGCCAGGCGGTCATCTCCGCACGCGAAATCGGTAAAACCGTGCTTTCGACTCTCGGCGATACACCGAAAAACGATCGCCCTTCCTACATCTGAATTCTCTGAGGCAGATTTATGAGATCGAAAAGATTTGAAGCACTGGCAAAACGCCCGGTCAACCAGGACGGTTTCGTTAAAGAGTGGATTGAAGAAGGCTTCATTGCGATGGAAAGCCCGAACGATCCTAAACCGTCAATCAAAATTGTTAACGGCGTCGTTACCGAACTGGATGGAAAACCCGCCAATCAGTTTGACCTGATCGACCACTTTATCGCCCGCTACGGTATCAATCTCGCGCGCGCAGAAGAAGTCATCGCGATGGATTCGGTAAAACTTGCCAATATGTTGTGCGATCCAAATGTCAAACGTAGCGATATCGTTCCCCTTACCACAGCAATGACGCCTGCAAAAATCGTCGAAGTGGTTTCGCAGATGAACGTGGTAGAGATGATGATGGCGATGCAGAAAATGCGCGCCCGTCGAACACCATCACAACAGGCTCACGTCACCAACATCAAAGATAACCCGGTACAAATTGCCGCCGACGCAGCTGAAGGCGCATGGCGCGGGTTTGATGAACAGGAAACCACCGTTGCCGTTGCTCGCTATGCACCGTTCAACGCCATCGCCCTGCTGGTCGGCTCACAGGTGGGACGTCCGGGCGTCTTGACCCAGTGTTCACTGGAAGAAGCCACCGAACTGAAACTCGGTATGTTAGGCCACACCTGTTACGCCGAAACAATTTCTGTCTATGGTACAGAACCTGTTTTCACCGATGGCGATGATACCCCGTGGTCAAAAGGATTTCTCGCGTCATCCTATGCTTCTCGCGGCTTAAAAATGCGCTTTACTTCCGGCTCCGGCTCTGAAGTACAGATGGGTTACGCGGAAGGCAAATCAATGCTTTATCTCGAGGCTCGATGTATTTACATCACCAAAGCCGCAGGCGTTCAGGGTCTGCAGAATGGTTCGGTAAGCTGCATCGGTGTTCCATCAGCTGTGCCATCAGGCATCCGCGCAGTATTAGCGGAAAACTTAATTTGCTCATCGCTGGATCTGGAATGCGCCTCCAGTAATGACCAGACCTTTACCCACTCGGATATGCGCCGTACCGCACGTTTCCTGATGCAATTTCTGCCAGGTACCGACTTTATCTCTTCCGGTTTTTCCGCTGTGCCGAACTACGACAACATGTTTGCTGGTTCAAACGAAGATGCTGAAGACTTCGATGATTACAACGTCATTCAGCGTGACCTGAAGGTTGATGGCGGGCTGCGACCAGTACGCGAAGAAGATGTTATCGCAATCCGCAATAAAGCCGCTCGCGCTTTACAGGCTGTCTTTGCCGGTATGGGACTACCGCCAATTACCGATGAAGAAGTCGAAGCGGCAACCTATGCCCACGGTTCGAAAGATATGCCTGAGCGCAATATTGTGGAAGACATCAAGTTCGCCCAGGAGATCATCAATAAAAACCGTAACAGCCTGGAAGTGGTGAAAGCCCTGGCGCAAGGCGGTTTTACCGATGTCGCCCAGGACATGCTCAACATGCAAAAAGCAAAACTGACCGGCGATTATCTCCATACCTCAGCCATCATCGTCGATGACGGACAAGTGCTCTCAGCGGTCAATGACATCAATGATTACGCCGGACCAGCTACAGGTTACCGCCTGCAAGGAGAACGCTGGGAAGAGATCAAAAATATTCCCGGTGCACTTGATCCCAACGAAATTGACTAAGGGTGAGAAATGGAAATTAACGAAAAATTACTGCGTCAGATTATCGAAGACGTGCTGGCAGAAATGCAAACCAGCGACAAGTCCGTTTCATTTCGCGCACCTGTCTCTGCAACTGTCTCTTCAGTGCCAGATACCGAAAATTTTCTGACCGAAATTGGCGAAGCCCAACAAGGCACTCAGCAAGATGAAGTCATTATTGCTGTAGGCCCGGCGTTCGGCCTGGCGCAAACCGTCAATATCATCGGTATTCCGCATAAAAACATTTTGCGCGAAGTGATTGCCGGTATCGAAGAAGAAGGCATTAAAGCCCGTGTGATTCGCTGCTTTAAATCGTCCGATGTCGCATTCGTAGCAGTCGAAGGAGATCGTCTTAGTGGTTCAGGTATTGCTATCGGTATTCAGTCGAAAGGTACAACGGTTATCCACCAGCAGGGACTTCCTCCCTTGTCTAACCTGGAACTTTTCCCACAAGCGCCTTTGTTGACGCTGGATACTTATCGTCAGATTGGCAAAAACGCCGCGCGTTATGCGAAGCGCGAGTCTCCACAACCAGTTCCGACCCTCAACGATCAAATGGCGCGGCCTAAATACCAGGCCAAATCAGCCATTTTGCATATCAAAGAGACGAAGTACGTGGTCACTGGCAAAAAACCGCAAGAACTGCGCGTGACGTTTTAACAAAGGAAACCTTCATGAATACCGATGCAATTGAGTCGATGGTCAGGGACGTGTTGAACCGCATGAACAGTTTACAGGATGCAGCTCCTGTTTCTGCGGTCCCCAGCGCGTCAATACAGAGCGCCAAAGTGACGGATTACCCGCTGGCAAATAAACATCCGGAATGGGTTAAAACAGCAACCAATAAAACGCTCGACGATTTCACTCTGGAAAATGTGCTCAGCGATAACGTCACCGCCCAGGATATGCGCATTACCCCTGAAACATTGCGTATTCAGGCCGCGATTGCCAGAGATGCTGGTCGTGATCGCCTGGCGATGAATTTTGAACGCGCCGCTGAGCTTACCTCAGTACCGGATGATCGCATCCTCGAAATCTACAATGCGTTACGCCCTTATCGTTCGACTAAGCAAGAACTTATTGCCATTGCTGACGATCTTGAACGGCGTTATCAGGCCCAAATTTGTGCTGCATTTGTCCGTGAAGCTGCGGAGCTTTATGTCGAGCGCAAAAAACTGAAAGGCGACGATTAAGGACGAACTATGCGATATATAGCAGGCATTGATATCGGCAACTCATCAACAGAGGTTGCGCTGGCAACGCTCAGTGCAACTGGAGAGTTGTCGTTCGTGAGTAGCACCCTGGCGGAAACCACCGGAATTAAAGGTACGTTGCGTAACGTCCATGGTATTCAGGAGGCGCTCGCACAGGCAACGAAAAAAGTCGGCATCAATGTTAGCGATATTTCGCTTATTCGTATCAACGAAGCAACTCCGGTCATTGGTGATGTGGCGATGGAAACCATCACTGAAACTATCATCACCGAATCAACCATGATCGGTCACAACCCGAAAACTCCGGGCGGAGTGGGGCTGGGCGTAGGACTCACCATCACTCCGCAAGAGTTATTAACATGCCCGGCGGACACACCCTACATTCTGGTGGTGTCATCGGCATTTGATTTTGCCGATATCGCAACGATGATAAACGCCTCCGTACGAGCCGGATATCAGCTGACTGGCGTTATTCTGCAACGCGACGATGGCGTACTGGTCAATAACCGCCTGGAAATTTCTCTACCTATTGTTGATGAAGTCCTCTACATCGATCGTATTCCGCTCGGCATGCTGGCTGCAATTGAAGTTGCCGTTCCCGGGAAAGTTATCGAAACCCTGTCTAACCCGTATGGGATTGCCACCGTTTTCGCCCTCAATGCTGAAGAGACTAAAAATATTGTTCCTGTCGCGCGGGCGCTAATCGGCAACCGTTCAGCAGTGGTAGTGAAAACGCCTTCTGGCGACGTTAAAGCCCGTTCGATACCCGCCGGAAATATCGAACTGCTTTCTGCCGGGCGCACAACGCGGGTTGATGTAGCTGCTGGTGCCGATGCCATTATGAAAGCGGTCGGTGAGTGCCCAAAACTGGAAAACGTGACGGGAGAACCTGGCACCAACATCGGCGGAATGCTGGAACATGTTCGCCAGACTATGGCTGAACTGACCAACAAACCCAGCAACGAAATTTTTATTCAGGATTTGCTGGCGATAGATACCTCTGTCCCCGTCAACGTAACCGGTGGTCTGGCAGGTGAATTTTCACTGGAACAGGCTGTGGGTATTGCCTCTATGGTGAAATCCGACCGTCTGCAAATGGCGATGATCGCCAGTGAAATTAAGCAAAAACTGCATGTTGATGTTCAGGTCGGAGGCGCAGAAGCAGAAGCCGCCATTCAGGGGGCCTTGACGACCCCTGGAACGACACGTCCACTGGCAATTCTGGACTTAGGTGCAGGCTCTACCGATGCCTCCATCATCAATCAGAAAGGGGAAATAGTTGCCACTCACCTTGCGGGAGCGGGCGACATGGTAACGATGATTATCGCTCGTGAGCTGGGCTTAAATGATCGTTATCTGGCAGAAGAAATCAAAAAGTACCCGTTGGCAAAAGTAGAAAGCCTGTTCCACTTACGCCATGAAGATGGCAGCGTTCAGTTCTTCCCTACTCCCCTATCCCCTCATGTATTTGCCCGCGTTTGTGTGGTGAAACCTGACGAACTGGTGCCTATTCCCGGTGATTTGACGCTGGAAAAAGTACGCGCTGTCCGTCGCAGTGCGAAAGAGCGTGTCTTCGTAACTAATGCCCTGCGTGCGCTGCGTCAGGTAAGCCCTGCCGGAAATATTCGCGACATTCCGTTCGTCGTTCTGGTGGGTGGTTCTTCGCTGGATTTCGAAGTACCGCAATTGGTCACCGACGCGCTGGCACATTATCGACTGGTCGCCGGGCGGGGGAATATCCGTGGTAGCGAAGGTCCGCGCAATGCGGTAGCTACTGGGCTCCTCATCGCCTGGCACAAGGAGTCGATTCATGGAAAGTAAAGAGCGTGCACCAGCCATCGTTGTCATGGAGATCGGTGACTGTATCACTACATGGGATGAAGTGCTTCTTGGCATTGAAGAGGAAGGTATTCCCTTTCGCATTCAACACATTCCGTCAGGTGAAGTTATCGATAGCGCCTGGCTGGCTGCTCGTCAATCTCCCCTATTGGTTGGCATTGCCTGCGATCAGGAAAAACTGATTGTGCATTACAAAAACTTACCGGCATCAGCGCCACTGTTTACGCTGATGTATCAACAAGATAACCATGCCAGGCGCAGCATCGGCACTAACGCTGCCCGCCTGGTAAAAGGGATTCCCTTCCGGGAACTCCACTCATAATCCACAGGAGAAACGCAGTATGAACAACGCACTAGGACTGGTTGAAACAAAAGGGTTAGTTGGCGCAATTGAAGCTGCAGATGCCATGGTTAAATCCGCCAACGTGCAGCTGGTTGGCTATGAAAAGATTGGTTCGGGTCTGATTACGGTGATGGTCCGTGGCGATGTTGGCGCAGTAAAAGCCGCCGTTGATGCAGGAAGCGCCGCCGCAAGCGCCGTTGGCGAAGTGAAATCCTGCCATGTCATCCCGCGCCCACACAGTGATGTTGAGGCTATTTTACCTAAATCAGCATAACCCCATTCGCTAAGGAGCACAGCGTGAAGCAATCACTGGGATTACTTGAAGTCAGTGGTCTGGCACTCGCCATCAGTTGCGCAGATGCTATGGCAAAAGCCGCGTCCATCACGCTGGTTGGCCTTGAGAAGATCAATGGCTCAGGCTGGACGCTCATCAAAATCACCGGTGACGTCGCCTCGGTTAATGCGGCGATCGCGACGGGAGCCAGTTTCGCCGGACAGCGAAATGGCCTCGTCGCACACAAAGTGATTGCCCGTCCGGGAGACGGCATTCTGCCCCACACAACTGAAGCATTGACTGTGACGGTTGAAACAAGCGAAACACCAGCAACAACCGTCATCTCAGAGATTATCAGTTGTAATTTGTGTCTTGACCCGGCATGTCAGCGGCAAAAAGGTGAGCCCCGCTCACTTTGCCTGCACGCCAATAAGCGAGGGGAGTAACAGTGGATAAACAAACCTTGCAGGAAACAGTGAGCCAGATTCTGGATGAGATGCGCGAGCGCCCTATCCCTCTGGGTGTTTCCAGTCGTCATATTCATCTTTCAACAGCGGATTATTTGCGTCTTTTTCCTGAACAACCGATTAGCGAGAAAAAGCTGTTAATGCAACCTGGCCAATTCGCTGCTGAACAGGTTGTTACGCTGGAGGGACCAAAAGGTAAATTGCACAACGTTCGCTTGTTGGGGCCGCTACGCAATGCAAGCCAGGTGGAAATTTCCCGTACGGACGCCAGAACGTTAGGGATCACCGCCCCGCTACGCATGTCAGGCGATCTCAGCGGCACTCCAGGGATTCGTTTGATAAGCCCATTTGCGGAACTGGAGATCACATCTGGCGTCATTGTCGCGCAACGGCATATTCATATGTCTCCGCTGGATGCCCTGATTTATGGCGTTACGCATGGCGATAAAGTGGCGGTTGCCATTAAAGGTGATGAGCGACGACTAATATTCGAAAACGTCGCTGTTCGCGTTTCTCCGGATATGCGTCTTGAAATGCATATTGATACCGATGAAGCCAACGCCGCAGGGGCTGATAGCCCTGACGTTTTTGCCACACTGGTGTCAGTGCCATGAATAACATGCTGATGCAACGTATTGTTGACGAAGTGGTTTTTCGCCTTAAACAACGTGCGGGAAAAACACTCGTGCTGACTGTTTTTCAACTGCGAGACGCCAGCGTTCAAGAGATAGTTCATCAGTATGCATCATTACAAATCCGATATGTCGATCTGCCGCTGCTACGACAACTTGCGGGGAACGAAACGTCAGATCGAGCAGCAATTCAGATACACGAAGCGTTAGCCTGGGGATTGCACATTCAATTGTCGTTGCAGCGTCATTTCCTGAACGCCATTGAATTGAAGACTCTCGCCCGTCTACCGCTAAGCTGGTGCGACGAGCAAGGGCAACCGATCTACCTTCATCGTGATCGACTTTTAAGTTATGCCGATATTGCACAGTTAAGCTCAGGAATACTGGTGTTACAGCGAAAATGTTGTGTGACCGCACTGGCTCGTGAAGCGGCAATTACCCGAAATATTCAGTTAATCAGGCAGGAGTAACCTATGCATCTGGCTCGAGTCACTGGCGCGGTAGTATCCACGCAAAAATCACCTTCTCTGATCGGGAAAAAACTGCTGCTGGTTCGCCGGGTCAGTGCTGACGGCGAACTGCCTCTCACGCCATTAACCGGCGACGAAGTTGCCGTTGATTCAGTCGGCGCAGGCGTTGGTGAGTTGGTACTCCTCAGCAGTGGTTCCAGCGCCAGACATGTGTTTTCCGGCCCTAACGAAGCCATCGACCTGGCAGTGGTCGGCATTGTCGATACGCTTTCACGCTAAGGAGCTGAAAGATGGCAATTTATACCCGAACAGGTGATTCAGGAAGTACGTCTTTATTTACCGGACAGCGCGTCAGCAAAACTCATCTACGTGTCGAAACCTATGGCACGCTGGATGAACTGAACGCGACACTCAGTCTGTGTTATTGCGCCACCGCCATCGAAAGCCATCGCATCTTACTGGAAGCCATTCAACAACAGATATTTTGGTTTAGCGCCGAACTCGCCAGTGAAAGCGAACAGCCGTCAGCGCAGCAGCGTTACATCGGTACGGAAGAAATTGCCGCGCTGGAAAACGCGATCGATAGCGCAATGAACGCCGTCCCCCCGGTTCACTGCTTCATTCTGCCTGGTCGATGTGAAGCCGCAAGCCGCATGCATTTCGCCCGCACGGTGGCTCGACGGGCTGAAAGACGTCTGGTTGAACTGACAACGGAAACCACCATCCGGAATGTTTTGCTGCACTATATCAACCGACTTTCCGATTGCCTGTATGCCCTCGCCCGCGTGGAGGACAATGTTGCTCATCAAAACCTGATGATTCAGGAAATCACAAAACGTTATCACGAAGCCAACCACACACCAGCATTGAAGGAACGCACAATGCCGCTCACTTTTCAGGATCTTCACCAGCTCATTCGTAGTGCGGCAATGCGCGCAGATGAACTGCATATTCCCGTTGTCATCAGCATTGTTGATGCCAACGGAACAGAAAGTGTTACCTGGCGGATGCCTGATGCCCTGTTGGTCAGCAGTGAACTGGCACCGAAAAAAGCCTGGACCGCCGTGGCGATGAAAACGGCAACCCACAAACTTGCTGATACCGTGCAACCCGGCGCGCCGCTTTACGGGCTCGAAAGCCATATGCAAGGCAAAGTCGTCACTTTTGGTGGCGGCTTCCCCCTCTGGCGTGACGGAAAATTGCTTGGCGGGCTTGGCATCAGCGGCGGTAGCGTTGAACAAGACATGGATATTGCCCAAAGCGCAATGGCGGCAATTAACGTGGGAGTAAACCAATGAATAACTCTGAATTAGAAACACTGATCCGCAATATTCTGCGTGAACAACTTGTCCCCGCTACACCACGAATGCAAAGAAACGCTATTTTCCAGACTGTTGATGAAGCGGTCTGCGCAGCACACCAGGCCTTTTTACGCTTTCAACAGTGCCCGCTTAAAACCCGTAGCGCCATTATCAGCGCCATTCGCGAAGAATTAATGCCCCGCCTTACCGAACTGGCAGAAGAAAGCGCCAGTGAAACAGGGATGGGAAATAAAGAGGATAAGTACCTAAAGAACAAAGCAGCACTCAATAATACGCCAGGAATTGAAGATTTAACCACCACTGCACTAACCGGTGATGGTGGCATGGTTTTGTTTGAATACTCCCCGTTTGGGGTTATTGGCTCGGTCACGCCAAGCACCAACCCCACGGAAACCATCATTAACAACAGCATCAGCATGCTGGCAGCAGGTAATAGCGTCTACTTCAGTCCACACCCGGGAGCCAAATACGTTTCGTTAAAACTGATTACCACAATCGAAGACATCGCGTTTCGCTGTAGTGGCATTCATAACCTGATCGTTACCGTATCTGAACCGACCTTTGCTGCCACCGAACAGATGATGGCGCACCCTAAAGTCAGCGTTCTGGCGATTACCGGCGGCCCGGGGATCGTCGCCATGGGAATGAAAAGTGGCAAGAAAGTGATTGGTGCCGGAGCGGGTAACCCTCCGTGTATCGTCGATGAAACGGCGGATATTGTGAAAGCCGCCGAGGACATCATCAACGGCGCTTCATTTGATTACAACCTGCCGTGTATCGCTGAAAAAAGCCTGATTGTCGTGGCGTCAGTGGCAGATTATTTAATTCAACAGATGCAAAGCTTTGGCGCACTTCTTCTTAACCATGAACAAACGGAGAAATTGCGTGCAATTTGCCTGCCAGACGGTAGCGCCAACAAAAAACTGGTTGGGAAAAGCCCATCAGCCTTGCTGGAAGCAGCGGGCCTCCCTTTGCCCGCAAAAGCGCCGCGCCTACTGATTGCTGTTGTTGACGCCGATGATAGTTGGGTTACGTGTGAACAACTGATGCCAATGCTGCCCATTGTGAAGGTCAACGATTTTGACAGCGCTCTCGCCCTGGCGTTGAAAGTGGAAGACGGCTTGCACCACACGGCAATTATGCACTCGCAGAACGTCTCACGGCTCAACCTTGCCGCGCGCGTTATGCAAACCTCAATCTTTGTCAAAAACGGCCCCTCCTGGGCGGGTATTGGCGTCGGCGGCGAAGGCTTTACGACCTTTACCATTGCAACACCGACCGGAGAGGGTACAACGTCAGCACGGACTTTTGCCCGCTCACGACGCTGCGTGTTAACCAGCGGCTTTTCCATTCGCTAGAGAAACGGAAATGAAAACTTTTTCACTGCAGACACGTTTATACAGCGGAACGGGAAGTCTCAACATACTGAGCCGTTTCACGAATAGGCACATCTGGATTATTTGCGACGTCTTTCTGGCACACTCACCACTCATTGACACGTTGCATCAGGCGCTGCCCGACAGTAATCGTCTCAGTATTTTTAGCGAAATAACGCCCGACCCAACTATCCAGACCGTGGTGAAAGGCATTGCGCAAATGCAGACTTTACGCCCGGATGTGGTTATCGGTTTTGGCGGCGGTTCTGCCCTGGACGCCGCAAAAGCGATTGTCTGGTTCGGTCGCCAGTGTGGCATTGAAATTGAAACCTGCGTAGCCATTCCTACCACCAGCGGTACCGGTTCCGAAGTGACCAGTGCTTGTGTCATCAGCGATCCTGAGAAAGGGATTAAATATCCCCTTTTCGATAATGCACTTTATCCGGATATCGCGATCCTTGATCCATCTTTGGTCGTCAGCGTGCCACCAGCGATAACGGCCAATACCGGGATGGATGTTTTAACCCATGCGCTTGAAGCTTATGTTTCTCCCCGCGCCAGCGACTTCACGGATGCACTGGTCGAAAAAGCCGTGCAAATTGTTTTTCAATACCTGCCCACTGCAGTGAAGAAAGGCGATTGTCTTGCCACCCGTGGCAAAATGCATAATGCATCGACGCTTGCAGGAATAGCCTTTAGCCAGGCCGGACTCGGTTTAAACCATGCAATTGCTCATCAACTCGGCGGACAGTTTCATCTGCCGCACGGACTGGCGAATGCGCTCCTGCTCACGGCGGTAATCCGCTTTAATGCTGGCGATCCGCGCGCAGCCAAACGCTACGCCCGGCTGGCGAAAACGTGCCATTTATGCCCGGACAACGCCAATGACACCGCCAGCCTGAATGCACTTATTCAACATATTGAACAGCTTAAAACAACCTGTACGCTGCCAACACTTGCCAATGCGCTGAAAGAAAAAAAAGCAGAATGGTCAATACGCATACCAGATATGGTTCAGGCAGCGCTGGCGGATGCAACGTTGCGTACCAACCCGCGTGCGGCTGATGCCTCCGCGATTGCAGAACTGCTCGAGGAGTTGTTATGAACGTCGAGTTAACCTCCTGCGACGACCAGACCATCCGCGAGCGAGTACAAGCAGCAGGTGTTGTGGGTGCTGGCGGCGCAGGTTTTCCAACCCATATTAAGCTACAAGCGCGTGTTGACACGTTCCTGGTGAATGCGGCGGAATGCGAACCAATGTTGAAAGTGGATCAACAGTTAATGGTGCAGCAAGCCAGCCGCCTGCTTCGCGGTGTTCACTATGCTATGAAAGCCACCGGGGCCAGTAGCGGAATCATCGCGCTGAAAGAAAAATATCAACGGGCAATAAACGCACTCACACCACTGTTACCACCGGATATCCGCCTGCATATTTTGCCCGATGTTTACCCCGCAGGAGACGAAGTGCTGACCATCTGGATGGCAACTGGTCGCCGCGTCCCACCCGCGGCATTACCCGTTAGTGTCGGTGTGGTGGTCAATAATGTTCAAACCGTACTTAATATTGCCAGAGCCGTCGAGCAACAGTATCCAGTGACGCGCCGCACACTCACTATTAATGGTGCAGTGGCGAAACCAATAACGGTAACCGTCCCCATCGGCATGTCTTTACGTGAAGTCCTGGCGCTGGCGGGCGGCGCAACAGTAGATGCGCCTGGTTTTATCAATGGCGGGCCGATGATGGGAAGTTTGATCACATCGCTCGACACCCCCGTCAGCAAAACCACTGGCGGCTTGCTGGTTTTACCCAACTCTCATTCACTGATCCAACGTCGAATGCAGAATGACCGCAGCGTACTTACCGTCGCGAAAACTGTTTGTGAGCAATGCCGCTTGTGTACCGATCTCTGCCCACGTCATTTAGTCGGTCACGAACTGGCCCCCCATTTATTAGTACGTGCGGTTAACTACCAACAGCTCGCTACGCCACAACTGTTACTGACGGCGCTCACCTGTTCGGAGTGCAACGTCTGCGCCAGCGTCGCCTGTCCGGTAGGAATTTCACCAATGCGCATAAACCGCCTGCTTAAGCAGGAATTACGCGCACAAAATCTCCGCTACGAAGGTGCCTTAAATCCTGCTGATCCCATGGCAAATTATCGACTGATTCCCGTAAAACGGCTGGTAACCAGACTGGGCCTAATCCCGTGGTATCAGGATGCGCCATTGTCTGAACAGGTGCCTCAGCCCGAAAAAGTGACGTTATTGTTACGCCAGCACATCGGTGCCAGCGCAATTGCGTGTGTACAAAAAGGCGATCGCGTCGTTCATGGGCAATGTGTAGGTCAAATTCCACACGGCACATTAGGTGCCCCGATTCATGCCAGTATTGATGGCATGGTCAGCGATGTGACAGAAAACGCGATTACGCTTGTGAGAGGTTAACGATGTCGAAAGCGGTAGGTATTTTAGAACTTAGCAGTATCGCGAAAGGGATGGAAACCGGCGACGCCATGCTGAAAAGCGCAAACGTTGAGTTACTGGTCAGCAAAACGCTATGTCCCGGAAAATTTCTGCTGATGCTCGGTGGCGATGTGGGCGCGGTGCAACAGGCCATCAACAGCGGAGCGTCCCTTGCTGGTGAAATGCTGGTCGACAGTCTTGTCCTGCCGAATATTCATCCCAGTCTCCTTTCTGCAATCAGCGGACTTAACCATGTTGAACAGCACCGGGCTGTCGGCGTAGTCGAAACCTGGAGTGTCGCCGCCTGCATTGACGCTGCCGATTGTGCTGTCAAAGCTGCGAATGTCATTCTCGTTCGCGTGCATATGGCTTTTGGCATTGGCGGAAAATGCTACATGGTGGTTGCTGGCGATATTTCAGATGTTAATAACGCGGTCTCTGTCGCCAGCGAGCGTGCGGGAGAAAAAGGTTTGTTGGTCTATCGGTCGGTGATTGCCCGTCCACATGAAGCCATGTGGCGTCAGATGGTGGAGGGATAATGACAACTCAGCACACAACTGAACGGATGATTCAGGAATATGTCCCTGGTAAGCAGGTCACGCTGGCACATGTCATCGCCAATCCTGGGAAGGATCTGTTTAAGAAATTGGGTTTACCAGACACCGTTTCTGCTATTGGCATTCTGACGATTACCCCCAGCGAAGCATCTATCATCGCATGTGATATCGCCACAAAATCAGGCGCTGTAGAGATCGGTTTTCTTGATCGTTTTACCGGTGCCGTAGTGCTGACTGGTGATGTTTCTGCTATTGAATATGCACTTAGCCAGGTTACCCGTACGCTGGGTGAAATGATGCGCTTTACCGCCTGCCCCATTACGCGGACCTGACGTTATGCAACGTATGATGCTTATCGGCCCCAGCCAGTGCGGAAAAACGTCACTCACGCAATGTCTGCGTGGCGAAAATATCCATTATCAGAAAACGCAGGCAATCGTCTGGTCCCCGACCACCATTGATACACCAGGCGAATACCTCGAAAACCGCAGCCTCTACAGTGCATTGTTGGTCAGTGCCTGCGAAGCAGACATTATCGCGCTGGTACTTAATGCGGACGCACCATGGTCACCTTTTTCACCAGGCTTTACCTCGTCAATGAATCGCCCGGTCATTGGAGTAGTAACCAAAGCAGATTTAGCCAGTATGGAACAAATATCTTTGGTGAAATGTTGGTTACGGGAAGCTGGAGCGCACAACGTGTTAGTAACCAGTGCGGTTAATAACAATGGAGTTACAGAACTTTTTGCCTTGCTGCATACAGAAGAAGGCTGTCGCTAATTTCGATAGGTTCTCAGATGAGAATGATGACGGTGATACACAGATAAGAATCAATGAGCAATGAGGGTTGCCGGGCAACCCTCATTGAATAAAACAGGAATTACTTCGCTTCGCCGTTTTTCATTTCGCCCATAGCTTTCAGCTTTTTGGAGATATCGCGGCGTTCTTTGGAGAGCTCGGCATTTTTGATGATGTAATCGTCAACGCGATCTTCATAGTCACCTTTCATGCTGGCGATGATGCCCTGGATTGCTTCAACGCTCATCCCTGGCTTGATGTAATCGCTCAGGTTGTCCAGCAGCAGGACGCGCTTCTGGTTGTCACGGATCTTTTTCTCAACGTCCTGAATTTCACGTTGCAGTTTGTTCTTACGACGGAACAGACGAACAAATTCCAGTACGTCCTGGAATGAAGGCTTGGTAGTTTCCATTTTTATACCCCTGATAATGTGAGAGTCGGATTCGTTTAAGCAACCGCTATTCGTTAGGGCCAACATTACTCATAGCTGCCGCAGATGACAATGCTTTTATCCCTTTTCACTATCATACCCTTTATCCTTGCTGAATCGAAGCAGCAGCAAGATGATTCTGAAGTTCAGGAATTATTTGCGCAAGGCCCGGCAAATCAGATTCGATAGCAACTCAAGCTGATGTGCCGTTTCCATGTTCAGCCACACATAACCATAGATTGGTGTTTCCACGACTTTCAGGTCATGGTGGTTATCGAGCAACTGACGCAGCTCTTCCACAGCATCGTTCAATTTTTCCGTATTGGCAAAAACCGGCTGCGGATTACCTTCGTACAGCGCATGAACAAGGCTCAGCAGTATTTGCTGCATCATGTGCTGGGTATCACGAAGTTTTTGCGCGTTCAATAACACGAAATGGCTGGGGCGCGTGGCCCAGTATGCATTGATTTGCAACTCCAGCATACAAACCAGATTGCGATTAATGGTCTGGATACCTTCATATATCGATTTGGGAATACGGGTTTCTTTGCTGGCGGGCGCAATCAGCCCACGCATTTTCACGGCATCGGTCAGGAGTTTTTGTAGATGGCTTTCCAGACGTGGGCGTTCGAGTAAGTTCGGTGAGAATGCAGATTGATAGACCCGATTATACTCGGTCAGACTTTTCGCCAGTTGAATGCGCCAGTGGATGAACGCCCGTTGTGGCCAGATACCGGTAAACAACATTGCCAGTAAAGAGCCGAGGATCACATCGCCGCTTCGCCATAACGCCGTATCAATTTCACCTGTCGGGGAACCCACAACAATTGCCAGCGTCACCCCAATCAATAATCCTTGATACGGTTTCTTGCCCAGCGCCAGCCAACCGCAAAGAAACATCGCCGCCGCGCACCAGACTAACATCAGCGGTAACGAAATTAACTCCAGTTGCAGAGCGATAAGACCTAAAATCGACCCCAACACCGTACCGCCAATACGTTCGAAGGCACGAGGGACAACGTTCCCCCAGAACGAGATTGGCCCCATAATCACCACCATGGTGACCAGCGGCCAGGTGCTTTCCGGGATAGTAAACAGGCGGATAATGAGAAAAGTGAGCAGGAATGCCAGCGCGACCCGAGTACCATGCACAATGCGGTAATGGCGGTATACCCGGATTTCAAACGGGCTTAATGACTTATCGGCACGCACGCAGAAACTCCGTAATGAAGATTAAAAGCGCTCATAACACATCTGTCGGCCAGAAGGCGCGCCTCTGAGTTATCCGACGGACATACCGGGAACAGTGTAATTTCCCGGCAGGAGCGAAAAATTTGAAAGGCGCATCTTACTCTTTTCGCTTTCAAAAAAAGAGTGGTCTTCGCGTTAACACACCGCCCTGAGATGAATTAGTGATGTTTTGGCTGCACCGCAACATACATTTCGATATCCCAGTACCCATCTTCCGCGCCATTGTTCAAGTAAACCTCGAAGCAGGGCTTTGGTAACATTTCATAAGCACTGTCCTGCAAGAGGCTATTAAAGAACTGATACCAGGGTTTAGCAAAATCATCACCGACTACACGAGCCACCGCCACCGCATACTGACCACCTGAAATTTCTGTCAGAATGACGCCCTCACTGTTTTCGGGGAGCGTAAAGTTATTCGGTACCGTCACGACGGTGTCGCAGCGTAATTTTTCGGCGGGTGTTTCATCTGGATTGTCGTAATAGACAGCAACCCACTCCTTCGGCACAATATTTTTGCTATCTATCCACATCATCAACTGCTCAAAACCTTTCTTTACCGCCTGCTCCCACGGGCCAACAAGATGGAAACCTGCAACGGTACGTTTATCTTCCTGCTTAATCTCGTAGTTCATGACGCCTCCACTAATACTGTTTTTATATACAGTATAGTTGCAATATTAAAACCACAAGGAATGAGTGTTGATTATGCGAGCAGACTCGCACTCCTGCCAGTCTGCTGCAAAAGAAAGGTCAGGCCTTATGGTGGAAATAATCACTCAGGCGGGAAAACATGCTGCCTTCCCCGACAGATTCCAGGGTAACCAGCGGCCAGTGCGCCACCTGTTTATCACGGTCGTAAAGTTCAATTTCCCCTACCCGCTGATGGGCGCTAATTGGCGCGGTGAGTTCTTTACCATCAAGGGTATATTTGGCTTTGATATGTGGAATTTCGGCTTTCGGTAGCACCATCCAGAACTCTTGTTCCGTTCCCAGGGCGATATTTTCTTTATCGCCATACCAGATGCGTTCCGTACCGACCTTTTTCCCACGGTGCAAAATTTGCACCGTAGTAAAGTTTTGTTGCCCCCAACGCAGTAATTTTCTTGCCTCTTCCTCACGACCTTTTGCACTGTCAGCACCCATTACCACTGCAATGAGGCGACGCTGCCCGTCTACAGCCGAAGCAATAAGATTAAACCCGGCACCAGAAGTATGGCCCGTTTTCAGGCCGTCAACATTCATGGTTTTATCCCACAATAACCCGTTACGGTTTTGCTGGGTGATACCGTTCCAGGTGAGGCTTTTCTCACTGTACATATGATAAAACTCGGGCTCGCCGTGGATGATAGCGCGAGAAAGCACGGCTAAATCATAAGCCGAGCTATGCTGGCCAGGTGCATCCAGACCATGCACTGTTTCAAAATGCGTATCCTTGAGATGCAGCTTCTCGGCATAGTTGTTCATCATTTCAACAAACTGCCGTTGCCCACCGGCAATATAGTCAGCCAGAGCAACACAAGCGTCATTTCCGGAATCCACAATTAAACCACGGCTTAAATCACGTACCGATACGCGATCGCCCTCTTTCAAAAACATCAGTGAAGAACCGACAAACACCGGATTATCTTTCGCCCACGCATCACGCCCCACGGTGACAATATCGTCTGGCGTAATGCGATGACTATCGATAGCGCGATCCACGACATAGCCCGTCATCAGCTTTGTCAGGCTGGCGGGATTGCGCTGTTGATGCTCATTACCCGCGGTGAGAATCTGACCGGTGGTGTAATCCATCAATACCCAGGACCCGGCATGAATCTCTGGAGGTTGAGGTGAAAAAGGAATGTTTTCCGCCGCAAAACCAGACGATAAATTAAAAACGAACAAAGAAGCAGCAATAATAAGACGGCGTTTCAACAGCAAACCCTCAGGTGTTTCAAATAGCTGTTCTTTTTACGGAAATACTTATGAACTGGCTGGAATAAAGTGCAAGAAAATGTGACTACTATCTCATTTTTATCTGACATGATCTGTTGCCACTCGCTGCCAAATTGTCGCGCTAAAGCTGATTAGCACGGTGATATTTGATACTCTGGCAGACAGCAGAAATAACGGATTTAACCTAATGATGAATGACGGTAAGCAACAATCTACCTTTTTGTTTCACGATTACGAAACCTTTGGAACGCACCCCGCGTTAGATCGCCCTGCACAGTTCGCAGCCATTCGCACTGATAACGAATTCAATGTCATCGGCGAACCCGAAGTCTTTTACTGCAAGCCCGCGGATGACTATTTACCCCAGCCTGGAGCAGTATTAATTACCGGTATTACCCCGCAGGAGGCACGGGCGAAAGGAGAAAACGAAGCCGCGTTTGCCGCCCGTATTCACTCGCTTTTTACCGTACCGAAGACCTGTATTCTGGGCTACAACAATGTGCGTTTCGACGACGAAGTCACACGCAACGTTTTTTATCGTAATTTCTACGATCCTTACGCCTGGAGCTGGCAGCATGATAACTCGCGCTGGGATTTACTGGATGTTATGCGTGCCTGTTATGCCCTGCGCCCGGAAGGAATAAACTGGCCTGAAAATGATGACGGTCTACCGAGCTTTCGCCTTGAGCATTTAACCAAAGCGAATGGTATTGAACATAGCAACGCCCACGATGCGATGGCTGATGTGTACGCCACTATTGCGATGGCGAAACTGGTAAAAACGCGTCAGCCACGCCTGTTTGATTATCTCTTTACCCATCGTAATAAACACAAACTGATGGCGTTGATTGATGTTCCGCAGATGAAACCCCTGGTTCACGTTTCCGGAATGTTTGGGGCATGGCGCGGCAATACCAGCTGGGTGGCACCGCTGGCGTGGCATCCTGAAAATCGCAATGCCGTAATTATGGTGGATTTGGCAGGAGACATTTCGCCATTACTGGAGCTGGATAGCGACACATTGCGCGAGCGTTTATATACCGCAAAAGCCGATCTTGGCGATAACGCCGCCGTTCCGGTTAAGCTGGTGCATATCAATAAATGTCCGGTACTGGCCCAGGCGAATACGCTACGCCCGGAAGATGCCGACCGACTGGGAATTAATCGTCAGCATTGCCTCGATAACCTAAAAATTCTGCGTGAAAATCCGCAAGTGCGTGAAAAAGTGGTGGCGATATTCGCGGAAGCCGAACCGTTTACGCCTTCAGAGAACGTGGATGCACAGCTTTATAATGGCTTTTTCAGTGACGCCGATCGTGCAGCAATGAAAATTGTGCTGGAAACCGAGCCGCGTAATTTACCGGCACTGGATATCACTTTTGTTGATAAACGAATTGAAAAACTGTTGTTCAATTATCGAGCGCGCAACTTCCCGGGGACGCTGGATTATGCCGAGCAGCAACGCTGGCTGGAGCACCGCCGCCAGGTCTTCACGCCAGAGTTTTTGCAGGGCTACGCTGATGAATTGCAGATGCTGGCACAACAGTATGCCGATGACAAAGAGAAAGTGGCGCTGTTAAAAGCGCTTTGGCAGTACGCGGAAGAGATCGTCTGAAACAAAAAAGCCGGAGCGACAAACTCCGGCTTTTTGAGATTTACCGGATGATTATGTCATCCGGTTTGTAAGATTACGCTACGTCTTCGTACTGCGGAACCGGGTTACGGAAACTCTTGGTTACGCAAGCCAGGTAAATCAGACCGATAGCAGCCCAGATCAGACCCAGAACCATTGAGCTTTCTTCCAGGTTAACCCACAGCGCACCAACGGTCAGCGCACCACACATCGGCAGGAACAGATACTGGAAGTGATCTTTCAGCGTTTTGTTACGCTTCTCACGGATCCAGAACTGCGAGATGACCGACAGGTTAACGAAGGTGAACGCCACCAGCGCACCAAAGTTAATCAGCGCCGTAGCCATTACCAGGTCGAAGTTGATTGCCAGCAGGGCAATCGCGCCAACCAGGATGATATTCATCGCCGGAGTACGCCATTTCGGGTGTACATAACCGAAGAAGCTTTTCGGGAACACGCCGTCACGACCCATTACGTACATCAGACGCGCAACGCCTGCGTGCGCCGCCATACCGGACGCCAGTACGGTAATGGTGGAGAAGATCAGCGCGCCAACCTGGAACGCTTTACCCGCAACGTACAGCATGATTTCAGGCTGTGACGCATCCGGATCTTTAAAACGAGAGATATCCGGGAAGTACAGCTGCAGGAAGTAAGTTGCAAAGATGAAGATCATGCCGCCGATCAGCGCGGTCAGGAAAATCGCACGCGGGATCACGCGCTCTGCATCTTTGGTTTCTTCCGACAGGTTGCTGATGCCGTCAAAACCGGTAAAGGAGAAGCACAGGATTGTCGCCCCGGTAATCATCGGGATAACATGCGCATCGCCAGACCAGAACGGACGAGTGCTCGCCAACGTACCAGCGCCTTCACCTTCAAATACGCCATAAACAACCATGCCCAGAATCACCGCGATCAGCACTATCTGCAACACGACGATTACAGTGTTGAAGTTCGCTACGGATTTCAGACTACGCAGGTTAAAGGCGGTCATAAAGGCCACCAGAGCCACCACAAACATCCACGATGGAATGGAAGGCACCAGAGCTTCAAAATAGATTTTCGCCAGCAGAATGTTGATCATCGGCGCGAACAGATAGTCGAGCAGAGAAGACCAACCCACCATAAAGCCGACAGTCGGGCTAATGGATTTCTGGGCGTAAGTGTATGCAGAGCCAGCAGAAGGATAGCGGCGAACCAGCTTCCCGTAGCTCAGAGCCGTAAACAGGATCGCAATCAATGCGAACGCATAGGCTGTCGGCACATGACCATCCGTGAGGCCTGAAACGATACCAAATGTATCAAACAGCGTCATCGGCTGCATATAGGCTAGACCCATCATTACAACCGGAACTAACGTAAGCGTTTTACGCAATTCCACGCGAGAGGTGTTTGGAGTAACGTTATGCGACATGGTCATTCTCCTTTACGGTGATAACCGTCGCGTAAGCAAAAAATTGCCCCATTTTTTTGGATTCCTCAGCGACAACAACTGTCGATTTTTAGTAAATATCTATCCGGTACGAAGCCCGGCCTCTTGGTATGAATGATTGGTTTGAAGCAAAAAATAACCGACGCTAATTAAACGTCGGTTTTTAGTCATTTTTTGACAGCGGCGCATTGTGCCTAAATGGGGGGGAAATGACAAGAGAATGAGAGGCTTGCCATAATAATTTTTCTTTAAATGGCTGATTTTCCGTCATCAGATTTTGCATAAACACCGGCGATCGCACTATTTGCTAAAATTTCATCTCGCCACCAGCCGCTGGCAAGCCCTGCGGTCTGTTCATTCCAGCCAATCCAGACGGGTTCAAAGAGAGTTTGGGCGACCACTTTCTTCTCGATTAACGCGCCACTATCGAGAAAACGTTGCGCCAGATACCGTGGTAAATAGCCGCAGCCAAGGCCGCTAATTTGCAGCTCCAGCTTGGTTTTAAAATCGAAAACGGTAATGGCTTCTTGTTCGTCGAGAAGTTGTGAGGCCGTAGAAGCGCCTGCCTGCGCAGTGTCCCCCACCACAATCGCCCGATATCGTTTAATGATACGACGGTTTAACGGTTCTTCTTCCTGGGCTAACGGATGATGAGGCGCGACCGCAAAGACTTGTTCAAGATCGCCCAACCGCGAGAAACCAAACTCACTGGAAGATGGTGGCTCATGCATCGCACCAACAATAATATCCGCTCGCCCCTGAGTCAGTGCATCCCAGGAACCACCGAGTACGCCATTGATAAACTTCAGGCGCGTCACGCTATGATGTTGATAAAAAGCCTCAATGAGAGGCGCAAGCAGAGAAAAAGGAAACGTGTCGTCCACGCCAATCACCAGCTCATTTTCCCAGCCTTCATGCAGTTTGATAGCCTGCTTTTCCAGTTCTCGCACGGTATGCAGAACTTCCCGCCCTTTCTCTAATAACATTTTTCCGGTACGGGTGAATTTAGCGCGGTGTCCGCTACGATCAAGCAATTGAATATTAAGGTCGCTTTCCAGCTTGTGAACGGTGTAACTCAGAGCGGACGGCGTCTTGTAGAGTTTGGCTGACGCCGCCGCAAAACTGCCTTCTTTTTCTAAGGCATCGAGGATCATCAACACATCCAGCAGTGGTTTCATACACGCCCCCTTGCAGTGCATGCGGCGTCCTGCTGGCGTGATCGTTTACTCCAGCGGCATTACCAGCGGATCGGGATACTGGTATTCAAATCCCAGTTCATTACAAATCCGACTGCCATCAATAATCTTACCTTTGCCGCTGTCCAGACTATTTCTGAACTGCGGAGGTTCCAGCCCCAGTAAACGGGCCATCTGCGGATAGAAAACATTACGCGCAGGGTGAGCTGGCGCACATATATTATAGATGTGTCCGCCTTTAGGTGCCTGTAACAACAGAGTGATAGCGCCAATAACATCTTCTAAATGGACTAAATTAACACCATGTTCACCATCAGGGGCGGTTTTTCCGGCAAAGAAGCGTCCGGGATGACGTCCCGGTCCGACCAGCCCCGCAAGACGCAGAATATCGACCGAAGTACCGGGTAAATTGTGCAGCCAGTCTTCGAGTTCTTCTAATACTCGTCCACTGTTGGTTACCGGATTACGCGGGGTGGTTTCTTTAACCGTGCCTTGCGCGTCGCCATAGACAGATGTTGAGCTGGTAAAAATAATTCGGGGAATACGATGGGCCAGCGCGCTATCCACTAACTCTTGTACCGCTTGTAAATAGAACTCATCGCCGGGGCCGCTACGACGTGCCGGAAGCGTAATGACCAGCGCATCGGCATCCATAAGGGCATCCAGATCGTCAGAATCGCAAACTAACTCAGGCTCCATGCGAAGCAGATAGCTATCAATGCCACTCATTCGGGCCGCTTCGACACCATCTTGTGTGGTTTTACTCCCGGTGACTTGCCAGCCTCGCGCTGAAAGTGACATCGCCAGCGGCATACCTAACCACCCTAACCCGACAATTGCGACCTTTTTCATCCGTTATCTCCTGATACACCTTAGATCTATAAGGCTACGCTAGCGTATCAAAACTGACAATTCATTCTATGAATGAATCTGTTCAATAATGATAACGACATGCTGCAATGAGCAGTGAATCGTCGGTAACCGCGTATACCAGACGGTGCTCCTCTGTCATGCGTCGGGACCAGAAGCCTGACAAATTATGTTTCAGGGGTTCTGGCTTCCCCTTACCTTCAAATGGCGTTCTGCGGGTATCTTTGATAAGTTCATTGATCTTTTTAACAATTCGCTTATCTGTTTCCTGCCAGTACAGATAATCATCCCATGATTCCTCAGACCAGATTAGTTTCACTCAATAATGTCCTTTTCCGTTCCTTTGCCTGATTTCAGGCTATCGATTGAGTCCATCAATCTCCGGGCGTTAGCGGGGGAACGCAGTAGATAAGCCGTCTCTTCCAGCGAGTTGTATTCTTCGAGTGACATCAGAACACAAGCCTCTCCATTCTGACGAGTAATGAGGATCGGGGCATGATCTTCAACGGCTTTCATCATTGTTGCCGACAAATTCTGACGCGCTTCGCTGTAGCTAATTGTACGCATGTAAATCTCCTCTTTTGTACAGTTCATTGTACAATGATGGGTGTTAATTAACTATTTATTAATTAGTTTGTAGATCAAGACATTGTCAGCGAGACGAAAAATCAGACTTTGCTCTTTTTGGTGCTGTCAAGTTAGAGGACAGTCCTCTTAGCCCCCTTCTTTCCCCGCTCATTCATTAAACAAATCCATCGCCATAAAATATATAAAAAAGCCCTTGCTTTCTAACGTGAAAGTGGTTTAGGTTAAAAGACATCAGTTGAATAAACATTCACAGAGACTTTTATGACACGCGTTCAATTTAAACACCACCATCATCACCATCATCCTGACTAGTCTTTCAGGCGATGTGTGCTGGAAGACATTCAGATCTTCCAGTGGTGCATGAACGCATGAGAAAGCCCCCGGAAGATCACCTTCCGGGGGCTTTTTTATTGCGCGGTTGTTAACGGTTCAGACAGGTTTAAAGAGGAATAAGAAAATGACAGACAACACTCGTTTACGCATAGCTATGCAGAAATCCGGCCGTTTAAGTGATGACTCACGCGAATTACTGGCGCGCTGTGGCATTAAAATCAATCTTCACACCCAGCGCCTGATCGCGATGGCAGAAAACATGCCGATTGATATTATGCGCGTGCGTGACGATGACATTCCCGGTCTGGTAATGGACGGCGTGGTAGACCTTGGGATTATCGGCGAAAACGTGCTGGAAGAAGAGCTGCTTAACCGCCGCGCCCAGGGTGAAGATCCGCGCTACTTTACCCTGCGTCGTCTGGATTTCGGCGGCTGCCGCCTTTCGCTGGCAACGCCGGTTGATGAAGCCTGGGACGGTCCGCTCTCCTTAAACGGTAAACGTATCGCCACCTCTTATCCTCACCTGCTCAAGCGTTATCTCGACCAGAAAGGTATCTCTTTTAAATCCTGCTTACTGAACGGTTCTGTCGAAGTTGCGCCGCGCGCCGGACTGGCGGATGCGATTTGCGATCTGGTTTCCACCGGTGCCACGCTGGAAGCTAACGGCCTGCGCGAAGTCGAAGTTATCTACCGCTCGAAAGCCTGCCTGATCCAGCGCGATGGCGAAATGGAAGAATCTAAACAGCAACTGATCGACAAGCTGCTGACCCGTATTCAGGGTGTGATCCAGGCGCGCGAATCAAAATACATCATGATGCACGCACCGACCGAACGCCTGGATGAAGTCATCGCCCTGCTGCCAGGTGCCGAACGCCCAACCATTCTGCCGCTGGCGGGTGATCAACAGCGCGTAGCGATGCACATGGTCAGTAGCGAAACCCTGTTCTGGGAAACCATGGAAAAACTGAAAGCGCTGGGTGCCAGTTCAATCCTGGTCCTGCCGATTGAGAAGATGATGGAGTGATCGCCATGAGCTTTAACACAATCATTGACTGGAATAGCTGTACTGCGGAGCAACAACGCCAGCTGTTAATGCGCCCGGCGATCTCCGCTTCTGAAAGCATTACTCGCACCGTTAACGATATTCTCGATAACGTGAAAACGCGTGGCGATGAGGCCCTGCGTGAATACAGCGCGAAGTTTGATAAAACCACGGTTACCGCGCTGAAGGTGTCTGCTGATGAGATCGCCGCCGCCAGCGAACGCCTGAGCGACGAGCTAAAACAGGCGATGGCGGTGGCAGTAAAGAATATTGAAACCTTCCACACTGCGCAAAAACTGCCGCCGGTAGATGTAGAAACGCAGCCAGGCGTACGTTGCCAGCAGGTTACGCGCCCGGTGGCTTCAGTGGGTTTGTATATTCCTGGCGGCTCCGCCCCGCTCTTCTCAACAGTATTAATGCTGGCAACTCCGGCGCGTATTGCGGGCTGTAAAAAAGTGGTGCTGTGCTCACCGCCGCCGATTGCCGATGAGATCCTTTACGCAGCGCAGCTGTGCGGTGTGCAGGACGTGTTTAACGTCGGCGGCGCACAGGCCATTGCCGCGCTGGCGTTTGGTACGGAATCTGTGCCGAAAGTGGACAAAATCTTCGGGCCAGGTAACGCCTTTGTCACCGAAGCAAAACGCCAGGTAAGCCAGCGTCTGGACGGTGCAGCTATCGATATGCCCGCAGGCCCGTCGGAAGTGCTGGTGATTGCTGACAGCGGCGCTACGCCGGATTTTGTGGCTTCTGATTTGCTTTCTCAGGCTGAACACGGCCCTGACTCACAGGTAATTTTACTGACCCCCGACGCTGATATGGCACGTCGCGTTGCCGAGGCCGTCGAACGCCAACTGGCAGAACTGCCGCGTGCCGAAACCGCCCGCCAGGCACTGAACGCCAGCCGCCTGATCGTGACTAAAGATTTAGCGCAGTGCGTGGAGATCTCCAACCAGTACGGCCCGGAGCACCTGATCATTCAGACCCGCAACGCCCGCGAACTGGTCGATGGCATCACCAGCGCCGGTTCGGTATTTCTTGGTGACTGGTCACCGGAATCGGCAGGCGACTACGCCTCCGGCACCAACCACGTTCTACCGACTTACGGCTACACCGCCACCTGTTCCAGCCTCGGGCTGGCAGATTTCCAGAAGCGCATGACCGTGCAGGAACTGTCGAAAGAAGGTTTTTCCGTGCTGGCGTCGACCATTGAAACACTCGCCGCCGCCGAGCGCCTGACTGCCCACAAAAATGCCGTTACTTTGCGTGTTAACGCCCTTAAGGAGCAAGCATGAGCACCGTGACTATTACCGATTTAGCGCGTGAAAACGTCCGCAACCTGACGCCGTATCAGTCGGCGCGTCGTCTGGGCGGTAACGGCGATGTCTGGCTGAACGCCAACGAATACCCCACAGCCGTGGAGTTTCAGCTCACTCAGCAAACGCTCAACCGCTATCCGGAATGCCAGCCGAAAGCGGTGATTGAAAATTACGCGCAATATGCAGGCGTAAAACCGGAACAGGTGCTGGTCAGCCGTGGCGCGGACGAAGGTATTGAACTGCTGATTCGCGCTTTTTGCGAACCGGGTAAAGACGCCATCCTCTACTGCCCGCCAACGTACGGCATGTACAGCGTCAGCGCTGAAACCATTGGCGTCGAGTGCCGCACAGTGCCGACGCTGAACAACTGGCAACTGGACTTACAGGGCATTTCCGACAAGCTGGACGGCGTAAAGGTGGTCTATGTTTGCAGCCCCAACAACCCCACCGGGCAACTGATCAACCCGCAGGATTTTCGCACCCTGCTGGAGTTAACCCGCGGTAAGGCGATTGTGGTTGCCGATGAAGCCTATATCGAGTTTTGCCCGCAGGCATCGCTGGCTGGCTGGCTGGCGGAATATCCGCACCTGGCGATTTTGCGCACACTGTCGAAAGCTTTTGCTCTGGCGGGGCTTCGTTGCGGATTTACGCTGGCAAACGAAGAAGTCATCAACCTGCTGATGAAAGTGATCGCCCCCTACCCGCTCTCGACGCCGGTTGCCGACATTGCCGCACAGGCGTTAAGCCCGCAGGGAATCGTCGCCATGCGCGAACGGGTGGCGCAAATTATTGCAGAACGCGAATACCTGATTGCCGCACTGAAAGAGATCCCCTGCGTGGAGCAGGTTTTCGACTCCGAAACCAACTACATTCTGGCGCGCTTTAAAGCCTCCAGCGCAGTGTTTAAATCTTTGTGGGATCAGGGCATTATCTTACGTGATCAGAATAAACAACCCTCTTTAAGCGGCTGCCTGCGAATTACCGTCGGAACCCGTGAAGAAAGCCAGTGCGTCATTGACGCCTTACGTGCGGAGCAAGTTTGATGAGTCGGAAGTATCTTTTTATCGATCGCGATGGAACCCTGATTAGCGAACCGCCGAGTGATTTTCAGGTGGACCGTTTTGACAAACTCGCCTTTGAACCTGGCGTGATCCCGGAGCTGCTGAAGCTGCAAAAAGCGGGATATAAGCTGGTGATGATCACTAATCAGGATGGTCTTGGAACACAAAGTTTCCCGCAGGCGGATTTCGATGGCCCGCACAACCTGATGATGCAGATCTTCACCTCGCAAGGCGTGCAGTTTGATGAAGTGCTGATTTGCCCACACCTGCCCGCCGATGAGTGCGACTGCCGTAAGCCGAAAGTAAAACTGGTGGAGCGTTATCTGGCAGAGCAAGCGATGGATCGCGCCAACAGTTATGTGATTGGCGATCGCGCGACCGACATTCAACTGGCGGAAAACATGGGCATTAATGGTTTACGCTACGACCGCGAAGCCCTGAACTGGCCAATGATTGGCGAGCAACTCACTAAACGAGACCGTTACGCCCATGTAGTGCGTAACACCAAAGAGACGCAAATTGACGTCCAGGTGTGGCTGGATCGCGAAGGCGGCAGCAAGATTAACACCGGCGTTGGCTTCTTTGATCACATGCTGGATCAGATCGCCACCCACGGCGGTTTCCGTATGGAAATCAACGTTAAAGGCGACCTCTATATCGACGATCACCACACTGTCGAAGATACCGGTCTGGCGCTGGGCGAAGCGTTAAAAATAGCTCTTGGCGACAAACGCGGTATTTGCCGCTTCGGTTTTGTGCTGCCGATGGACGAATGCCTTGCCCGCTGCGCGCTGGATATCTCTGGTCGCCCGCACCTGGAATATAAAGCTGAATTTACCTACCAGCGCGTGGGCGATCTCAGCACCGAGATGATCGAGCACTTCTTCCGTTCGCTTTCATACACCATGGGCGTGACGCTACACCTGAAAACCAAAGGTAAAAACGATCACCACCGTGTAGAGAGCCTGTTCAAAGCCTTTGGTCGTACCCTGCGCCAGGCCATCCGCGTCGAAGGCGACACCCTGCCCTCGTCGAAAGGAGTGCTGTAATGAACGTGGTGATCCTTGATACTGGCTGCGCCAACCTGAACTCGGTGAAGTCTGCCATTGCGCGCCACGGTTATGAACCCAAAGTCAGCCGTGACCCGGACGTCGTGTTGCTGGCCGATAAACTGTTTTTACCCGGCGTTGGCACCGCACAAGCAGCGATGGACCAGGTGCGTGAGCGCGAGCTATTTGATCTCATCAAAGCCTGTACCCAACCGGTGCTGGGCATCTGCTTAGGGATGCAACTGCTCGGGCGACGTAGCGAAGAGAGCAATGGCGTCGACTTGCTGGGCATCATCGACGAAGACGTGCCGAAAATGACCGACTTTGGTCTGCCACTGCCACATATGGGCTGGAATCGCGTTTACCCGCAGGCAGGCAACCGCCTGTTTCAGGGGATTGAAGACGGCGCGTACTTTTACTTTGTTCACAGCTACGCAATGCCGGTCAATCCGTGGACCATCGCCCAGTGTAATTACGGCGAACCGTTCACCGCGGCGGTACAAAAAGATAACTTCTACGGCGTGCAGTTCCACCCGGAGCGTTCTGGTGCCGCTGGCGCTAAGTTGCTGAAAAACTTCCTGGAGATGTGATGATTATTCCGGCATTAGATTTAATCGACGGCACCGTGGTGCGTCTCCATCAGGGCGATTACGGCAAACAACGCGATTACGGTAACAACCCGCTGCCGCGCTTACAGGATTACGCTGCGCAAGGTGCCGAAGTGTTGCACCTGGTGGATCTGACCGGGGCAAAAGATCCGGCTAAGCGTCAAATCCCGCTGATTAAAACCCTGGTCGCGGGCGTTAACGTCCCGGTGCAGGTTGGCGGCGGTGTGCGTAGTGAAAAAGACGTAGCGGCGTTACTGGAAGCGGGCGTTGCGCGTGTGGTGGTCGGCTCCACCGCGGTGAAATCACCAGAAATGGTGAAAGGCTGGTTTGAACGCTTCGGTGCCGATGCCTTAGTGCTGGCGCTGGATGTCCGTATTGACGAGCAAGGCAACAAGCAGGTGGCGGTGAGCGGCTGGCAAGAGAACTCAGGCGTTTCACTGGAACAACTGGTGGAAACCTATCTTCCCGTCGGCCTGAAACATGTGCTATGTACCGATATCTCGCGCGACGGCACGTTGGCGGGATCTAACGTCTCTTTATATGAAGAAGTGTGCGCCAGATATCCGCAGGTGGCATTTCAGTCCTCCGGCGGTATTGGCGACATTAACGATGTGGCGGCCCTGCGTGGTACTGGTGTACGCGGCGTAATAGTTGGTCGGGCATTACTGGAAGGTAAATTCACCGTGAAGGAGGCCATCGCATGCTGGCAAAACGCATAATCCCGTGTCTCGACGTTCGTGATGGTCAGGTGGTGAAAGGCGTACAGTTTCGCAACCATGAAATCATTGGCGATATCGTGCCACTGGCAAAACGCTACGCCGAAGAAGGTGCAGATGAACTGGTGTTCTACGATATCACCGCTTCCAGCGATGGCCGTGTGGTAGATAAAAGCTGGGTATCTCGCGTGGCAGAAGTGATCGACATTCCGTTCTGTGTGGCGGGTGGGATTAAGTCTCTGGAAGATGCCGCGAAAATTCTTTCCTTTGGCGCGGATAAAATTTCCATCAACTCCCCTGCGCTGGCAGACCCAACATTAATTACTCGCCTGGCGGATCGCTTTGGCGTGCAATGCATTGTGGTCGGTATTGATACCTGGTACGACGCCGAAACCGGTAAATATCATGTGAATCAATATACCGGCGATGAAAGCCGCACCCGCGTCACTCAGTGGGAAACACTCGACTGGGTGCAGGAAGTGCAAAAACGCGGTGCCGGAGAAATCGTCCTCAACATGATGAATCAGGACGGCGTGCGTAACGGTTACGACCTCGAACAGCTGAAAAAAGTGCGTGAAGTTTGCCACGTCCCGCTGATTGCCTCCGGTGGCGCGGGCACCATGGAACACTTTCTCGAAGCCTTCCGCGATGCCGACGTTGACGGTGCGCTGGCAGCTTCCGTATTCCACAAACAAATAATCAATATTGGTGAATTAAAAGCGTACCTGGCAACACAGGGCGTGGAGATTAGGATATGTTAACAAAACAACAACGTCGCGAACTGGACTGGGAAAAAACCGACGGACTGATGCCGGTGATTGTACAACACGCGGTATCTGGCGAAGTGTTAATGCTGGGCTACATGACCCCGGAAGCCTTAGACAGAACCATCGAAAGCGGTAAAGTTACCTTCTTCTCGCGCACTAAACAGCGACTGTGGACCAAAGGCGAAACCTCGGGCAATTTCCTCAATGTGGTGAGCATTGCGCCGGACTGCGACAACGACACGTTACTGGTGCTGGCGAATCCCATCGGGCCAACCTGCCACAAAGGCACCAACAGCTGCTTCGGCGACACCGCTCACCAGTGGCTGTTCCTGTATCAACTGGAACAACTGCTCGCCGAACGTAAATCTGCCGACCCGGAAACCTCCTACACCGCCAAACTGTATGCCAGCGGCACCAAACGCATTGCGCAGAAAGTGGGCGAAGAAGGCGTGGAAACCGCACTGGCAGCAACGGTACATGACCGCTTTGAGCTGACCAACGAGGCATCTGACTTGATGTATCACCTGCTGGTGTTGTTGCAGGATCAGGATCTGGATTTAACGACGGTAATTGAGAACCTGCGTAAACGGCATCAGTGAGTTGCGGGCTGAGCAGGTGTGATGTTGTTGTCACACCCGGAGCCATTGCCCGATGCGCAAGCTTATCGTGCCTACACATTATCTCAACACACGTAGGCCGGATAAGATGCGCCAGCATCGCATCCGGCAAAAAAAACGGGCATGGTGTCACCACCCTGCCCGTTTCTCTTAAATACACAATAATATTATTTCGCGTTGTAATTACGCAGCGCGTTACGCCCAAGCACAATCCCCGCGCCAACCATGCCGCCCAGCAGCACCGCCAGAATCAAGGTAATTGCCTTTTTCGGGCTATCGCGACGAATAGGTAACGTCGGTTTCATCACATAACGGTAAGCATGAATATCAAGATCATCAACTTTTAAGCTTTCGATATCCAGCAGGTTTTGACGAGTCTGATAGTAGTTTGGTGAGAACACCAACGGACGAGTCGCCTCGTGCTTAATCATCGACTCCAGCGCTTCGCTCCCCAAAAGGAACAACGTATCTTGCGTCACATCTTCAGTCTGCTGAACCTGTGGCTTTGTCACCTGCGCCTGATTCGCATACTGCAACGCTTCCTGAATCTGACGGATACGCAGATCTTTCTGTTCTTGAGCGACCACTTCCTGCGTCTTCAGAGAATCCTGCAAGTTTTTCATTCGCAGCGCGATGTTGTCTTTCAGGTCTTGTTCCAGTTCTTCATTTACCTGGTCGTCAACTTGCTGGATATACTTCGCCAGCTGTTTCTGCGCACCTTCAGGTGTTTTACCAACATAAGACACCGCTAAAGGTAATGACTGATTTTTAACGGTAGGCTCAATGGTCAGTTTTTCAGGTTCTTCCTGATTATCCAGCGTTTCCGCTAATGCAGAAAATGTCGTGCTGAAACGACCAATTAACATCGACTGGATCTCAGACACTTTCGGCGCTGCCGAACCATAAATCACATTTATGGCATTGTTATAACCAGCGATTTGTCCCACATCAGGTTGAGTAACGATAGCTGTTGAAGTCCACTTTTCTTTGGCAACGACCAGATACCCTATAGCCAGGGCAATAGCCACAATGACAGAAATGATGATAGTCATCTTGCCACGCCATAGTTGGACCAGTAAATCAATCAAATCAATCTGTTCCGGGTCATGGTTTTGGCCAGAAACATTATTATTTTCTACTCTCATCATTACCCTAACGGACAAAATAATTTTAAGTCGCCATAGTTTAGCGATAATCGCCATGAATGCTATAGGATAAATGATAAAAATAATAAATTATTACAAAGGAAACATAAGACAATCAGGGCGAAAATCGCCCTGATAACAAGATGTTAGTCGCTGCCAAAGAGATCGCGGGTGTAGACTTTATCTGCCACATCCTTAAGCTCTTCTGCCATACGGTTGGAAATAATGACGTCGGCTTGTTGTTTGAAGGTGGCGAGATCACGTTCCAGACGAGAGTTGAAGAATGTGTCTTCTTTCATCACCGGCTCGTAGATAATCACTTCAACACCTTTCGCTTTGATACGCTTCATAATCCCTTGAATGGAAGATGCACGGAAGTTATCTGAACCGCTCTTCATAATCAGGCGATAAATACCCACCACTTGCGGTTTGCGTGACAAAATGGCATCGGCAATAAAATCTTTACGCGTGCGGTTTGCATCGACAATTGCCGAGATCAGGTTATTCGGCACAGACTGATAGTTCGCCAGTAACTGCTTGGTATCTTTCGGTAGACAATAACCACCATAGCCAAACGACGGATTGTTGTAATGGTTGCCAATACGCGGATCGAGACAAACACCTTCGATAATCTGACGAGTATTCAGACCTAAACTTTCTGCATAGCTATCCAGTTCATTAAAGTATGCTACGCGCATCGCCAGATAGGTATTAGCAAACAGTTTAATCGCTTCTGCTTCGGTTGAATCGGTGAACAGGGTCGGGATATTTTGCTTAATCGCGCCTTCCTGTAACAACGCAGCAAAACGTTCTGCGCGTTCTGAACGCTCGCCAATGACAATACGTGAAGGATGGAGATTATCGTAAAGAGCTTTACCTTCGCGGAGGAATTCCGGAGAGAAAATAATATTTTCAGTGCAATATTTCTTATGCATCGCTGCGGTAAAACCAACGGGAATCGTTGACTTGATCACCATAACCGCATAAGGATTTATCTCAACTACGTCTTTAATTACTGATTCTACACTGGATGTATTGAAATAATTAGTTTTAGGATCATAGTCGGTTGGAGTAGCGATGATGACATAATCAGCATCCCGGTAGGCTTCATTTTTATCTAATGTAGCATTAAAGTGTATTTTATCTGATTGCAAAAACTGCTGAATTTCCTTATCAACAATAGGAGATATCCGATCATTCAGCATAGCAACGCGTGACGGTAAAATATCTAATGCCACAACCTCATGATTTTGTGCGATTAGAAGCCCGTTTGACAAGCCTACATAGCCAGTACCGGAAATGGTGATTTTCATTTCATGCTCTCAGAATTAACTTAACAGTGAATCATGATGTTTTTAGCATCCTGATAAGAGCTAAAAGTTTTAACGCTACGTTGTCAGATGGTCAACGCAACGAAAAACAATTCAGATTTTCTTTATAAGAATAGCTGATATTTATTAAGTTAATATTAAGCAGTGAAATTAAGTCTATAAGATAATTGGCAAAAAAAAGCCCGGCACAATATACGCCGGGCCTCAATTTATTGTTGGTAAAATCAGATTAATCCAGCCATTCAGTATGGAACACACCTTCTTTATCAATGCGCTTATAAGTATGCGCACCGAAATAGTCACGCTGTGCCTGGATCAGGTTCGCAGGCAGAACAGCAGCACGGTAGCTGTCGTAATAGGCAACCGCTGCGGAGAAGGTCGGAACTGGAATACCGTTCTGTACTGCATAAGCAACGACATCACGCAGCGCCTGCTGGTAGTCATCGGCAATTTGCTTGAAGTACGGAGCCAGCAGCAGGTTAGCGATCTGCGGATTTTCGGCATAAGCATCGGTGATTTTCTGCAAGAACTGCGCACGGATGATGCAGCCAGCACGGAAAATCTTCGCGATTTCGCCGTAATTCAGATCCCAGTTGTACTCTTCAGACGCCGCACGCAGCTGAGAGAAGCCCTGAGCATAAGAAACGATTTTGCCCAGATACAGCGCACGACGAACTTTCTCGATAAACTCAGCTTTATCGCCTGCTGGCTGCGCTTGCGGACCAGAGAGAACTTTAGATGCGGCAACGCGCTGATCTTTCAGAGAAGAGATATAACGTGCAAACACAGACTCGGTAATCAGCGACAGTGGTTCGCCGAGATCCAGCGCGCTCTGGCTGGTCCATTTACCCGTACCTTTGTTTGCTGCTTCATCCAGAATCACATCAACCAGGTAGTTACCGTCTTCATCTTTTTTGGTGAAGATATCTTTGGTGATGTCGATCAGGTAGCTGCTCAGTTCACCGTTATTCCACTCGGTAAAGGTCTGCGCCAGTTCTTCGTTGGTGAGATTAAGGCCACCTTTAAGCAGAGAATAGGCTTCAGCAATCAGCTGCATATCGCCGTATTCAATACCGTTGTGAACCATCTTCACGTAATGACCTGCACCATCGGCACCAATATAGGTAACGCACGGTTCGCCATCTTCAGCCACTGCGGCGATTTTGGTCAGGATCGGTGCAACCAGTTCATAGGCTTCTTTCTGCCCACCAGGCATAATGGAAGGACCTTTCAGCGCACCTTCTTCACCACCGGAAACACCGGTACCAATGAAGTTAAAGCCTTCTGCAGAAAGCTCACGGTTACGACGAATGGTGTCCTGGAAGAAGGTATTACCACCATCAATGATGATGTCACCTTTATTTAGGTATGGCTTGAGGGAATCAATAGCAGCATCCGTGCCTGCACCTGCTTTCACCATTAACAGGATGCGACGAGGCCTTTCCAGAGATTCAACAAACTCTTTCACCGTATAGTAAGGAACCAGTTTCTTACCTGGATTTTCAGCTATCACTTCTTCCGTCTTCTCACGGGAACGGTTGAAAATAGAGACGGTATAACCACGGCTTTCGATGTTGAGCGCAAGGTTGCGCCCCATCACTGCCATACCGACGACGCCGATCTGTTGTTTTGACATGTTTTACTCCTGTCAGAATACCGATTTACGCTACTTAACTTTTGACTTTATAACCAAAGGGAAAACTTTTTACTATTCAGGCGTCTAATGATATCATTAATACTAAATGATATCATTTACAATATTATTGTTTTAAAAATAAAGGGTAGAATTTATGAAAATTCATCCATTAAGTGATGTAAAAACTGTAAAAATCGGTCTAAATACAACCATTTGGCAATACAGCATTATTTTTGAAGGCGCTGTAATTGGTAATAACTGCAATATTTGCGCACATACTTTAATCGAAAATAAAGTTATTATTGGCGATAATGTCACTATAAAATCTGGAGTCTATATATGGGATGGAGTCATAATT
>OKPL01000061.1_pt1 | contig 45191 bp, 54 predicted proteins | sample 1612301 | NCBI WGS metagenome assembly OKPL01 (sample SAMN04436790, study PRJEB24849) | human gut metagenome | biome: human gut; feature: NICU; material: stool | host: Homo sapiens | place: USA: Saint Louis, MO | collected 2011-04-21
CGGCGAAGGCGTTGAGCGTGTCTTCCAGACTCACTCTCCGGTAGTTGACAGCATTTCTGTCAAACGTCGTGGTGCTGTTCGTAAAGCTAAACTGTACTACCTGCGTGAGCGTACTGGTAAGGCTGCTCGTATCAAAGAGCGTCTTAACTGATAACGTATTCGCGCTACATCCAAAGCGTGTTATGAAACAAGGGGTTAGCGAATTGCTAACCCCTTTTTTATTGGTGGTGGCGGCAAATTGGCGGCAGAGGTTGGAGTGATGGCGACAGATATAAAAAAACCTGCCGAAGCAGGTTCAAAGCCAAAGTTGCTGTTGTTGGTTTCTGATGGGGTGTGGCGGAGCAGGATCAACAGTACCCGGTTTCACAATGAATCTTGATAGCGTCTCAAAAGTGATAAATGTACATCCGCAATTTATGTTCTGGCACTGGTGATAACGTTCTTTTGTTTCGGTGCTAAGGTACCGGCTAGTGCGAGCATGTGCGGCGTTTTGGCATAACGGGCAGTGCATCATAATTATTTCCCCTGCTGGCGTATCTGAGGGAATAATAAACTTCAAAATTGCATTTGCAAGTTTTGGTTTGCTTTTTCACTCCTCATTTTCTTCTGAGCTGTACTCCACATCGGAGAGTTTAACCTCAAGCTCTAAGCCCGTCGTGAAACCGTTATTATTGAGGTTGTGGGTCACCTTGCTGATTAACCATGCCTGCTCGTCTATGACGCGCTTAAAGCCTGACACGCGTACAGGCGTCTCAGGAAATAAATCCGCTCGCCCTAGCGCCAGTGTGATTGAAAACTCCGCAACGCCTCGCTGCAGTTTATCCCACTTAGCCTGAGCGGCGCGCATCGCCTGTGCCTTTGAGGCATAGACCGTCGTCAGCGCCAGCACGTTATCGGCTTCACCGGCCATGTACTCACCCTCACGTGCTTCCTGTTCTTTTTTGACCTTTGTCTTTTTGCTGACCGGCTTTGCTTTTGGGTGTTCCAGTGCGCGCAGGTGCTTCTCTTTTGGCTTGCGTTTCAGCGTTACTTTCTGCTTTTGTGGCTTCGGGTCTTTGGTGTGCAACCATTTAGCAGTGACGCCGGTATAAGCCCCACGGTCGGCAATGGCAAACTGATGACGGTCACCATCACTGCGGGTCAGCGTCATTTGCGGGACGGGTTTGCCGCTGGCCGTCATCGCACTACCGGCTTTCAGAAACAACAGTTTCCCTGCCTTCACCGATACCGTTGCCCCGTTGCGGTCAGCCAGTCGACTCAAAAATACCGCGTCGGATTCCTGCGACTGGTCGATATGCGGTACCGGGATTTTTTTCAGCGATTCCGCAATGCTGGCCGTCAGTTTGTTGCGCTTTGCGATGGTACTGACCAGTTCGCCGATGGTGGTGTCGTGCCATGACTCTTCACGCCTGGAATTTAGCGTGCCGCGAAAGTCCGCGCTGCGCGCCCGGATGGTCAGGGTATCAGGAGCCCCCCGGTGCTCAATCTCATCGACCGTAAAATCCCCCTTATTCAGCAGCGCCGAACCCTGCCAGCCAAGCCACAACGTCAGCACTGCCCCGCGCAGGGGTAACTCGACTTTCCCATCGGTGTCATCGAGCTCAATGTCGAGCTGGTCAGCTTCAAAGCCCCTATTGTCCGTCATGGTGAGAGAAATCAGCCGGTCGCTGAAGTTACTGGTAATGTCCTGACTGTTCAGCGTCAGCATAAAAGCCGGTGCAAGGCTGGCACCGGCGTCAATTGCCATCCCCGTTATCATGCAGTGAAACCTCCGGGCATACCCTGCAGTTTATCTGTCAAATTACCGGCAGAGCCGAGAAGCTCACTGGCCTGTTTATTCAGGTCACCAAACATCTCTGTCAGCGATTCATCAACCCGTTTTAGCGAAAGCGTGAAATCAATCTTTCTGGCCGCACCATCACTGAAAAACTCGGTGCGTGTAGTCGATACTTTATCGACGATATACATCCCGAGGATATTTCCGGTTCCCTCTATCAACGGCCACGCTCTGCCTTTATTGGCCATCACCTCTACAGCCTTAAGTGAGATCCAACCGCCAGTGATAGCGGGGTATAGCGTACCAGCAAGCTGTATAGAGGTTTCCCCCTCGCCAAGAAACTGATAGGCAGGTGGTTTACCCACCCGGTCATTGGACACCCAGCGATAATCTTTCGAATGCTGCATCGACTGGTAAGGCAGGGTGCGAAGTTCAAACACAAACATTCCGAGAGCAAGCATCATCGTTTAATCCCCCTCAATAGTCGTGGGTCATGTTGGCACGCTGGCGGGCGCGTTTATCGCGCTCAATCTGTTCGAGCGTGTCGCGTAGTTGTCTGTCAAGCTGATGCCCCGGCGCAACACCTCCCGGCAGATTGATGTTGTATTCGCTTTTGCTCTGGTCAATGTAAGAGCGCCCCGCCGGTGCGGTAACTGGCTGATAAGCCTGATAGCCGCCATATGTGCTGGTTGCCGGGATGTAGGAATTACCCTGTGTGGCGGCATTGGTTTTGGCGGCGGTCTGGTCGAGGCTGTCCGACTCTTTGTTGATGATGCCGAGCTTTTCGAGAAGCCAGTCGACACCGCTGCGCAGCTTGTTAAAAACATTGAGCGGAGCCATCAAGGCAGAGGCCAGTGCCTGACCAAATATGACGCCGACATTTTTGCAGCTATCAAGCGTTTCCTGCGTGGCCTTAACCGGTGCTATCAGGTCTTTAAACCACTGCCAGACGCCGCGCAGTTTCTCGCCGAGACCATCAAAAATGGGAGCCAGTGGAGCGAACATTTCCCCGACTGGGGCAAAGGCACTCATGATGCCCTCAATCACTCCCGAGAAAAATGCGCTGATGGGCTCCCAATATTTACGGATGAGTAGCGCCCCCGCCACAATCGCCGCACCGACGGCCACTATCGGCCAGGTAATCGCACCGAGCGCTGTCGCAATGGCACTACCGACGACAGTAAAGACCGTACCCAGCACGCCAGCAGCGGCGATAATGGCATTAATCCCCATGACAACCGGCCACGCAACGAGACCAATGCCGCCGATGATACCAATCAGCGCCAGCGCACCACCGGCGATGATGCCGATAGTTTCCGCTAACTCCTTGTTGTCTTTGATCCAGTCATCAAGCTTTAGCACATACCGTGTTGCTGTCTGAGTTAGCTGACGCAATGAGCTATCTTGCTGGTCGTAGAGGTCGGTACCGACGGCCTCATAAGCGGATTGAAACTCTTTGAAGTCGCCACCTAAGTTATCCTGCATGACCTTAACCAATTCCTCGGTTTTACCGTCAGAATCCTTAATTATCTTGGTCAGTTCATCCAGTTTTCCACTGGCCGCTGCGGCCATTAACACACTTGCAGCGGAACTGGCTTCCTCGCCGAATATCGTTTTCATATACTCGGCTTTTTGACCTGTACCGAGGTTGTTGCGCTTAAAGCTGGCTTGTATTTCTTTCAGGATGGTAAAGATTGGCCGTGTATTGCCTTTTTTATCCATCGTCTTAACGCCAAGCTCTTTAATGGCATCATAGGCTTTGCCAGTTGGAGCCTGCAGTCGACTTAAAACAGCTCGGCTACCGGTTCCTGCCATCGAACCTATGATTTTTGCATCGTGTAACGCACCCAGCATCGCGGCGGTTTCTTCTAGGCTGACACCGGCATCTTTGGCAACTGGACCAACATATGTAAGTGAGTCGTTTAATCCCTCAAATGATGCCTGTGTTTTATTTATCGCCATCGATATGATATCTGCTATATGCGATGCCTTGTCATCTGCGAGCCCGAATGCCGATTTGGTGCCAATAAGCAAAGCGGCGTTTTCCTCCATAGTTTTTTTATTTGCCAGCGACATATTCAGAATGGCCGGTGTTTGCGCCACTATGCCGTCTTTATCTGCGCCAGATTTGGCTACGATAATCTGCGCGGCGGCGGCATCATCTGCTGAGGCCGCTGAGTTATCGCCGAGCTGACGCGCCTGTTTGCGTAGAGCCTGCATTTCTGGAGACTGCTTATCGACCCCAAGCACGGCCTGCAGCTCGGAGTTTTTTTGCGCAAAGTCATAACCGGGCATCAGCAATTTAACCCCGGCCATCGTTCCCGCTGTCGCAATACCGACCCCGGCAGCACCTGCAGCGGCCATGTTACCGGCAAGCTCCTTACCCGATTTATATCGCTCTTTCACTCGGTTTAGGTGCGCCTGCTGTGCGCTGACCTTCTCCAATGCTTCACGCTGCCGGTTGAGCTGCGCCGTCGTCTCGCTGATGCGTGTTTTAAGCCCCCGCTCATCGTTTGCCAGATTGCGGGTATTGATACCGGCGGCACCCAGCTCGCGTTGTTGGCGTTTAACTGACTCGGTGAGGCTGTTGTATTTAACCTGCAGCCCCTCGGCGGCACGTTTTGCGGATTCGAGCACCTGTGCCTGCGCTCGCGTCGGGCGCTCAGTATTTTTGAATTGCGTGGCAAGCGCTTCAGCCTCGCGCTTTGCCTTCTCCAGCGACTGGCCGGTTACGGCCAGTTGAGCGCTGGTTTTGCGAAAGCCGTCGATTTTCGCGGCCTGCCCGTTCAGGTCACGCAGCCCTTTTTGTGTGTCGCGAATATCGCCCGACAGGGTTTTACTCGCGGTCTGGATGGATTTAAGCGGTCGGGTCGCCTGGTCGACCGCTTTCAGCAAAACCTCAAGTCTCAGGTTATTACTCATTGTGGTGTCCGCTACGCTGCAGCGCCTTTTCGCGCCATGTGATGAGCTCGGTCAGGCTCAGGGAATAGAGCTCTGATAGCGGCCAGTGGAATATCACCGCGATATCCGCCATCAGGTCATCGGTCGACAGGTCGGGCGGGAAATCTACTCCGCCGAAGCCGGTGACAAAAAACCAATCACCTTAGCGGCCAGCGACAGCATATCGGGCAGGTTCATTGCGGTAAGCTCCTGCGCCGTAAGCGCGGGGTAGGTCATGCGTGGCAATACCTTAATCAGCGCATCGACTTCGGACTGCGCCACCGCTGCCAGACTGACACCGCGCAGGGTACCGGCGTTCGGCTCAATCAGTGTGACTTTATCAATCGTCTGACCGGCGCGCTTAATCGGCTTGTCGAGGGTCACGACGTTCGGGTTTACGGTGTCAGTTTCATTGCCAGCCATATCAACAAATTCAGCGGTTTTACGTGGTGCTTTTGCCATGATGTTTTTCTCTGCTCTGAATGGGGATTAATAACAGGCCAGCAGTGCTGACCGGTTAGGGAATTACAGCCCGATTGCGCGGCGGTGCTGTTCCAGACGGTCGACGCCGTTCACCTTCTCAACCATGTTGACGGTATCGATTTCGATGACGTCGCTACCATCAATCGTGAGGCGGTAATAGGTGCATACGGTCGACAGTTTGGTCGAGGTGTTTTCACCCTGCTTATTCTCGCCGCCGTCGATTTCTTTATGACGGCCACGCATGACCACCTCGACCGCCACGATTTCGCCAGTGTCGTCACGTTGGTAAGAGCCAGCAAAACGCAACGGCACAGCGTCAGCACCCGGCGCGGCGTACTGCGCCCACAGCGCCACATCAGGCAGGCCACCGACAGACCATTCGACGGTGAGCGCATCATCGTCGAGACCAAGGTCAATCGCCGCCGCGCCATTCATGCCGCCGCCGCGATAGTTTTCGAGCTTGCGGGTCAGCTTCGGCAGCGTCACGGATTCAACAACGCCCATGTAGCTAAGGCCGTCATTGAACATGTTCAGATATTTAAGTTTGCGGGGTAGTGCCATGTTGTTTCAGGCTCCTTAGCTGTTGACCGATTCGGCCAGATTCACCAGATATTTATCGGTGATACGCTGGCGCAGGGTCAGGCTTTCCAGTGGTGGAACCGGTGTATAGTCGTAGTCGATATACAGTTTCCCGGCCTTGAGGGTTTCCTTATCGTTCGATTCCTCGTCGAACCAGCATTCACCGTCCACGATGTAGCCGTTTGATTTCAGCTCGCGGAATTTGGCGTTAATGCCGTCGACAATGTCACGGATAAGTGATGCGGTGATGGGCTTATCGACCGCCCACATGTGCGCCTCGGCCATCGTGTCGGCCAGCACCTGCGCGGTGCGGGTGTAGTTCTCAAACAGGAAAAGCTGGTCATCAGAGCAGGTGCGGTTACCCCAAAAGCGGAAGCCATCCTTACGCACCAGTGTCGTGACCCCGGCCTCGTTGAGCAGATCAGCATCGGTGCCGGATGCCTGCAAATCCCAAAACACTGACGCACTGATGCCGGTAACACCCTGCACGCCGACGTTAGACAGGGTTTTGTGCCAGCCGACGGTCTGGTCGATATAGGCACGCAGGCCGAGTGCGCGCGCAGTTGCGTATGCCGGTGCGGTGGCGTTTGTGGTGGTATCCCATGCAAGGAAATCAGGCCAGATGACCATCAGCTCGCGCTGGCTGAAATTCTCGCGATAGGCCATCGCCTCGGAAATGGTTTTACAACCCCATGCGCTGATATAGCCAAAGGCGCGCAGGCTGATACAGACCGAAGCAAGTGCGACTGCGACCTCTTTGGTATCGAGACCCGGCACGCCGAGAATGCGCGGCTTAACGCCGGTGACTGCTTCGGCAGTCAACAGCGCCTTGATGCCGGTATATTTACCGTTCTCATCCGTGCCGCCGATGATATTGGAAATGGTCTGCGCTTCGGCGTCTTCTCCGGTACCTTCGGCAACACGCACGACAACTGTGACAGGTTTTGACTGGTCGGCGATGGCCTGCAGGGACGCGGCCAGCGTGCCTTTTTTACCGGCTTTCGCAATGGCGCTTTGCACATTGGTAATCAGTACCGGCTCGTTGAGGGGAAAGGTTGCCGCATCCGCATCGCTGGCTGTACAGACCATGCCGACGATTGCGGTTGCAACAGTGGAAATGACGCGGGTGCCGTCGTTAATCTCAAGCACCTGCACGCCGTGGTGAAAATCACTCATCCGGTTAACTCCGTGGTTAGTGGGCAAGTGTTATTGTCCTGGCTGGTCTGTTGAGGGGCTATTTGTCAGTGTTGGGCGATGTCTGACACATTGAGACATCAGCAACGGATGCGGGAAATTTTTTGTATAGCGTTGAGATACCCGAGGCGATCCAGTTTCCAGACCACAAGCGTATCGCCCTCTGACAAGGTTCTGAGTAACCTCTTTAGCCCGGCCAGTCTGATGTTTTGCCGCTGATTTTATCTTCGAAAATCAGCTCACATCCTGCGCACTCCAGTTCATTTCGCTGTAATGCGGTGTTCTGGTCATTTGTTGATACACGTACATAACCGATAAACATGAGAAATAACCCGGTAAAAAGTCGGGAGCATGCCAGCTGAACGGAATATCTGCGTTTTCTAAAAGGTTGGTTTGGGAGAAGGTTCGGCATTACCCGTTGGCGTGCCTGTTCCGTGGCCTTCCGCCACTCCGCCAACAGGCTGGCTGAAATGCAACGGTGCCGCTTTTTCTGCTGAAGAATACCCGGAACTGGCAAAGGCTTATCCGACAAATAAATTGCCTGATTTACGTGGTGAGTTTATTCGTGGCTGGGATGACGGGCGTGGTGTGGATGCGGGACGTGCCTTGCTAAGTCTTCAGGATGACTCTTTTGAAGCGCACAGGCATGAGTCCTTTTTTTACGCGGGTATTTCTCGCAATGAAATACCATTAAAAAATCTTCCAAGTTCAGACGAGATGCTGACTTTAAGTTCTACAACTAATGCCTTGTCCCCGGACGGTATTGATGCCACTAATTCGTTAATTGGTAATGATGATTACAACTGTCTGATTGAAGGAAATAAAAATAACAAACGAACAGCGACGGGGTTGAGTACCAGTATTGTCGGTGCAGCAGAGACACGCCCACGTAATATTTCATTTAATTACATTGTGAGGGCTGCATGATGTATAACGCCATCTTGAATAGTAAATTTATTGCCACAAAGGCAGGAGAGATTACCGTTTATAACTATGACAGTGAGACACGGGAGTATATTTCTGCATCAACTGAATATCTTGCTGTGGGTGTCGGTATCCCTGCATATTCCTGTTTAGATGCTCCTGGCACACATAAGGCTGGTTATGCAATCTGCCGTTCGGCAGATTTAAACTCATGGGAATATGTGTCAGACCATCGCGGTGAAATCATCTATAGCACCGAAACAGGAGAATCGAAAGAAATCACAGCTCCGGGTGATTATCCTGAAAATACAACCACTATCGCCCCGTTAACGCCATACGATGAATGGGATGGTGAGAAATGGGTAACAGATACTGTGGCACAGCATAGCGCCGCAGTAGGCGCGGCAGAAGCACAGCGTCAGTCACTGATTGATACTGCAATGGCTTCCATTAGTCTGATTCAGCTGAAATTGCAGGCCGGACGGAATCTGACGCAGGCAGAAACCGCCCGACTTAACGCTGCGCTGGATTACATTGACGCGGTGACGGCAACAGATACCAGCACCGCGCCGGATGTCATCTGGCCTGAACTGCCGGAGGCGTAGGCCATTCAATATCTGGCGCACCGGAAGTATCGACCAGTTCCAGTGCGTCCAGATAATCCAGCCACAAATTATATTGCGCCAGTTCATCATCTTTCAGACGACCAATAGCGGCTTTACCGGGCCATTGCTTACTGTTCATGTATTCGTTGGCCTGGTTAATTAGTAGCTGTCTTTCTGATTCAGTAATTTCAATAAGTTCTTCATGCGTGGGTGGAGGAATATCTGCCCACGCAGGCAGCCCATCATCTCCGGCAATACGGATTTTTCCTTGTGGCGGTTCAGCCATAAACTCACTGATAATATTTTGATTTACTTCCTTAGCGTCTGATAAATCCCATCCCTCTGATTTATATTTATCAATCATATCCACAGGGAAAAAAGCATTATGCCTTGCGCTATAAACATATTCGTTCATATAAATCACCCTGAATAAAATTACTCACCAACAGCCCACCAACTGTAATTCATCGATACCGTGTCGCTGGTTGATGACGTTCTGTAAGCAGAATTAAAGCCGGTTAACGTTGGGCCTTCTGCAGTCATCACGAACCCTCGCCCAGCGCCTAAAGGCGCACCGCCATCACCAGAATGAGTAAGCATGGCGCAGTCCGCTTTTTTGGGGAAAGGGATGCTGAATGTAATTCTCATTGTTTGCGTCGATAATGTCGGCGTAACCGCACCACGACCATATTGCAGGATTTTCCCGTTGGGTAATTTCATCCATCCATCACCACTGGCAAAAGAGGTCATGTCCGGTATCTGATTTTCCCCTGTCCCCACATCCCGTTTTGCCGCTTCTCCCAAACCAAGGTTTTTAAGAACGTCGCCGGCCAGTCCCGCGTCAACCATTTCTTTCAGAGCATTAGCGATTAACGGGTACTGCTTGTGTGGATTGGCGGCCTCAACATGTTTTTTCATCAGGTCATCAGCATATCCTTTCACCTCGATAATCTTGCCGTCGACATACTGGCGCGTTGCCAGCACGACTGCCGGGTCGATTTTCAGGGTGATTGCCGATGTGCTCGACACAATCAGAATCATGCGAATGGTCTGCGTGCGACCGCTTCCCTCCTGCAGTTGTGGCTTGTAGGTCTCCGGACAGTTCGCCACGGCAATCAGAATACCATCATCGTCATAGAGACCAATCTCGCGGATCCAGAAACCACCTTCATTCTCGGGAATAATCTGTTCCGCGATAATCTGACTGGTATTGGCCGGGTCAACGGTCAGCAGGTTCAGCGGCGCGATGCGTTTCTGGTTAATGAGCTTCGTCTGCGCCGTATCAGGGGTCGGCAACGTACCATTCGCATCACCGACGGCCATCTGCGTCAGGTTGAGTTTGGTACCGAGTGCCGCCGCGTTCGCCAGCCGCGCCGCGCCCTGATTGGTCAGAATGGCAAAATATTTTGCGGTCATGCGTTCACTCTCAGGTTATCAATCAAATGGATGGCCGAGGCCGGGTAATATTCACCGCCGACGACAATCTCCTCGGGGGTGTAGGGGTAAACAGTCAGCGCGTCGCCGTGATAGCATCCCGCGCCGACATACAGTTCGCCGGTCGAGCTCAGACTGATAGCCAGCCCGGTCAGGTGGCGACTTGCCGGTTTGGCGTCTTCAATCAGGCGCTCAAGCTCCTGATACATTTCGTCAGTAATGCCGCTATCGAGCACGCCGACAACGAGGCGGAATGTGCCTGGCTCCTCGTTGAGCTGCCACCACTCGCGCACTTCAATCAGAAAGCCGAGCGGCTCAACCACCCGACGCAATGCGCTGATGGTGCCTTTGTGCTGATGGACGAAAAACGAGGACGCGCAGACGCTACGCTTTGTCGCCTCCGGCCATTTCTCATCCCACCTGTCGACCGACAGCGCCCAGGCCAGATACGGCAGCAGTTTTACCGGGCAGGTGCGCCAGTTCCACAGAGTGCGCAGCGGTACCGGCACACGCTGAATCTCAGAGAGCGCGGCAGCGGCGGCAACCTCCAGCGGCGACGAGCCAACGGGTAATAGCCGGTCACTCATCCGAGCCCCCGATAGTTATCTGGTACTCAGTACAATTCGACGCCTGCGACTTACTCAGCACAATGTCGGCCTGCGGTGATGCCAGTTCGACACGCTGCACCCCCTCAACATGCAGCGCCGCGTAAATGGCCGACAGACGGATATCACGCCCGAGGCGGTGCTGCGCGCTGATGTAACTCTGCAGCTTTTGTTCTGATGCCTGCCTGATGGGCTCAGACTCGGGGCCGGGGTAAACGTAGAGCGTCGCGTCAATCTGGTACGGCACAATCTCGGCTGACTGGACGGTCACCCGGTCAGCCACCGGGCGCACATCTTCGGCATTCAGCGCTTTATCAACAATCGCCAGTAAATCAGGGCTGGCGGTGCCGTCGCCCTCACGTGATAGCACAGTAATCGTCACGCAGGCTGGCGACGGACTGGCGACCGAAACGTCAGCGACCCGCCCGTCGGCACTGCGACCATGATACTCATATGCTCCGACCGGCCCCGCCACACTCAAGCCCTCAAACGCTTGTTGCGTGCGCAGTCGCAGGTCAGTATCTGATTCCATAACGGCAGGCGTCGGCGGGATGGTAGTGTCATCCGCCGGGGTGATGGTCAGGCGCTCGGTATTGTTGTTCCCGGCCACGACGTCGAGATCGTTACCGGCAGAATAGGCCAGCGTTACCGCCTGCGCGGCTTCGTTCACCCGCTGACGCCAGATAATTTCACGGTAGGCGTTTTCCTGCAGCAGCTTAACAATCGGCTCTGACTCAAGTGCGAGCGTCCGGGCAATGGCCTCCTGCTGGTCTTCGGGATAGAGCGAAATCAGTATCGCTTTGCGTTCCGCAAGGATGGTTTCATAGTCCAGTTCCTCAACTACATCGGGAACGGGTAACTGACTCAGGTCAACGGTTGCCATAGTGATTTAACTCAGTGAAACAGTGGTTGAAACTGACGCACCGGTATCGGTACGCATCCCGGTAATATCGACATACATTTCGCCAGCGTCGCCGGTCTCAAAGCTGATGGCGGTAAGCCTGATGCGCGGTTCCCACTTCTGGATAGCCGAATAGCACGCCACCATAATTTGCAGCCTGAGCGCCGGGTTTTGCGGCATATCAATCAGCGCCGACAGAAGCGAGCCATATTCTCGACGCATTACCCGCGAACCGACCGGCGTCAGCAGAATATCGCGCATGCTCTGGCTGATATGCTCGGTATCGCTGATGCCGAGGCCGGTATTTCGGTTCATACCCTGATAGCGCGCCGTCATAACGGTGTCCCCGTTTGCCCGCCGCTGTCCCCCGGGTGTTTATGGGTGTGGAGTACCTTGCCATTAGACGACAGTGACCCGCCGGTATGTTCGATATTGCCGCTCATCTTGCCGCCTTTTTGTACCTCAAGCGTCGCTGTCGTCAGCTTATTGGTGCAAATCACCTCCGGGGTGTCGAGGGTGATACTGGTCGAGGCTTTCACCAGTACCAGCGGTACGGTTGCAGTGATGGACTCCGATGCCGTCACGTCGGCCGTTTTGATACCGCTGACCGTCAGCGCGCCGGTCTCGGGCTCGTACTCAATGACCGCACCATCAGGGAAAGCCACATGCCACGCATCCGCCGAGGCAGACGGGGCGGGGTTATCGTCGGAGAAAATACCCGGCAGCACGAAAGCGGTATCAAGCTCGCCACCGATTGCCAGCAGCAGAACCTGCTCACCGACCGAGGGAGCCCACCACGTCCGCGAACGACCGGCGCGGGTGGTCAGCCAGTTCAGCCATGTAGTCTGGATCCCGCCGCTTTGTACGCGGCACAGCCCCTGCACGGTATCAACCTCAGTCACCACACCTGAGCGGATGAGGTTGCGAATCGCACGCGCGAGCTCCTGTATCGTGGATAACGTATTCATAGTGCAAGGATGCCTCTGGTCTGGAGTCGCGCCAATTCGCGCGGCTCCGGTGGTGGTTCACACAATATTTATTTGCCGAGATGCCTGATAATGACGTCTTCAATCGTCTGCTCATCGTCGCGGGTGAAACCGAGTAACGGGCGCGCCTCGTACTGCACATCCCGGCTGTTGCGGTTTGGTCTGTCTTTGAGCCCGTACTGATGCACCCGCGCCATGCGCTGCACCTTGCCGGTAAACTCCACCACCGCCGCACTGTCGCTGCCTTTGGCTTTCATAAAGCGACTGGTGCGCAGTTTGGCGAACATTTCACGTTTAATCCGACCTTTCTTGCTCCTCACCGGCTGGCGCTTTCGTGCCGCATACGGGGTGCCGTCTGGTGCCTGCTGGCGCTTGATACGCTGTTGCTGACTGGTACGCAGCTTTTTCGCAATCTCAGCCGCCATTTGCCGACGCGCCGCCGGTGACAGGCTGGCAATCAGACCGGCAAGGCGTTCCTGCAGTGCGGTTAACTCACTCATCCCACTTACTCACCAGTTCGCCGTTAACGTACAGCTCGACCGGGCGCGTCACCGGCTCAGGCAGCGGCGGCTCAGGGGCATAGCTGACATGCAGCGCGCCGTCGACCTCTTTGACGAGCGTGCGCTCGGTGAGCCTCAGGCTGATACTGATATCGAGCGAATCGTCGTTATTGATATCAATAATCCAGGTGAATCCTTTTTCCCGCCCGTCGTCGGTGGTCATAATGTCCGGCTGATGTTCACGCAGCCACGCCTGCACCGGCACGAATATCAAATCAAGGTCACCGGTGAAGTCGGTCACCACCACGTTAAGCACGTACACCTTTTCAAACGACAGCGAGCTCGCCAGTCTGGAATCGGTATGGCCGTTGTCGGCAAAAAGGCGCAGCATATCGGGGTTGTTTCGGAGCTGCGGCACGGCGTTAATCAGCGCTTTGCGCAGGCTTTTGTGCTTCTGCATCGAGTTCATCCTGACAGTGTTTGACGGTTTTGACCTGTAGCGCGCAGGCGATCAGCGCGCCCTCAAGGCGGCGGATATCTGCGCTCAGGTCACCATTGGTTTTCGGGTCACTTCCCGGCATCGGGCAAAGGCTCACTCTCGGGCATCCGTTGACCACAATCACCGGCGCTGGCGCAGGCGGTGCGGATGTGCAACCGACGCACAACATCAGGTAAAGCAGCGTTATACCAGCGGCGAAAGGCTTCATTTTCATTAAGTAACCTCGTTATTGATTGCTCGCGGCGGCTGGCTTCCTCGCTGGCCTTTGCGAGCTGTTCACGCAGTGCCACCTGCGCAGATTCATTACGTCTGGCAAGCTGACCGGCAACACTGAGCTGATTTTTCAGCATGCCAATCGTCGTCTTTTGTTCGCTCGCGACGCGGTTTGCTGTCTCAAAGGAGCGGGATAAATTGCTGTTCTCATGGCGCAACCACAACATCCCGAGCACAGTCAGCACCAGAAGTGTAATCAGGATTTTCATTCCATTACCCCGCCAGCGGTGCGCCATACGGTGACCAGTTTGTCGAGGCTGTGCTCACGTTGGCCGTAACCGGCACCCGGTAACGACGCCCAGATATTGCGGCACCGTGAAATTGCCCGCTCAATACGCCCCGCCTTAATATCCTCAATGGCACCGCGTTCGCGGATTAACTGAATCGCAAGTTTGTCCTGCGACAACGGGCTGAAATCAGGCAATGCGAGTTGTTTCTGATAATGCGGCCAGTAGAGATAAAGCTGCTGGTAACGCCCTGATGCCGTGGATTTTTCGCCGCGTCGATTAAACACTTTCGCTGGTCTGCCATGTGCGAAAGGGTGGTCGGTGTAGTCGGTGAAAATTTCCGGCTTGCCATCAAGGCCAGTGACAATGACGTCGTAACCACGATTTTTCGTCAGCGGATGCGTCGCCGTCCCTTCGGAATAGGCCAGCATGTCCAGAAATGCGGCGATATTCTGGTGAGTATTAATGATCGGCATCGCTATCCCCCTGTTGTGACTTAAAGCGGCGCTGAATGGCGATTTCCACCACCTGATAACCTGCAATGCCGAGCATGGATCCAATCCCACAAACGGCAGGCAGTGACATATCTGGAAACTGCACCAGAACAACACCGGCGACCATTGAAACAAAACCGCCGAGCAGCATGCGGCCGATAAACAGGCGCGGGGTAATGGGCTCACCACCCGCCAGCACTTTTCCGACAACAATCATCACGCCAATCACAAACAGTGACAGGACGCCTTTTTCCCCTTCTGTCATGGTTTACTCCCAAAGGTTGATAGTTTCTGTTACGGGTGACGATGCCACGTCGGGCAGGTCAATCGCCGTGCCATGCGGCAGAATGACGCCCAGCTCAGACAGACCGGGATTAGCCTGCAGCACCGTCTCGACCACGCCCTCAGTGCGCCCGTAATACCGGGCGCAAAGCGCGTCGAGGGTGTCACCCTGCATCGCGTAGACTTTCATCAGAGCTGACCCACGATGCAGCGCGGCTTGTCCTGCAGACGCGAGACCGACCAGCGCATATCCCGCCACAGGTCATCAATGGTGGTTTCGACGCTGTCGGCTTTTTTGTCACCCTTACCCGTGGCCTCAACCCCGCGATAACGCTCATACAGGGTGGCGGTCGCCATCGCCGTCACGGCGCTGAGGTAGTGGAAAACGCGCACATTCTCGCCGTCGATTTCCTCGGCGTCAGGCACGTCGGCCAGTGTCTTAAACCCTGCGGCAATCTGGCGCAGCCGGTAGTCGTAAAGCTCCGCATTGGTTTCCGCCATGCCGGTCTTGATGGCGTTGCGCAGGCGCGCATCGGAAACCGTCTGCTCAAGGCGCATCAGTTCGCGCACCCGCTTCGGATCCACATCAGGGAAAAAGAACGTGTTTTTAATCACTGCGTCGCCCGTCTCCGGTGCGGGAATCACCACGCCCGGTACGTCCTGCGGTTCGTCGGGCTGATTCAGTATTACTGTCGTCATGACAACCTCATTAGGTTGGGCGGTGGACGCCGGTCGCCGTCAGGGTCAAAACCTGCTTTGACCGGCGTGCCGCCCGGCTCGGGGAGCGTTCAGTTAACCGGCGGTTTTTACCGCCTTTGGTGGACGCCCGCGCTTTGCCGCCGGTTTGTTGGCAGGTTTGCGCGTGCGCGGTTTAGTCGTTTTACGGGGCGCGGCCTCTGGCTTTGGCTTCAATGCCCGTTCCAGTCGCTCAATCTCCTTGCGCACACCGGCATTGCGGTCGAGCTGCATCGCGCGCTGAAACTGCGCCAGCGCCTCTGCATTCATACCGGCATCACGCAGGGTCAGGCCTGTCACCTTATGCAGACGGGCGCGCACCATATCGGGAACGTCAGCGCCGTCGGTCAGGTCGATAGTGGTCTGCAGCCAGGAAAGGTCGACAGACTCACCGGCATCGCGCAGGCGCTGTGCAGCAAGCGCCACTTCCTCAACCAGCATGTAAGGTGTTGTGCGGTGGTGGTCAGAGGTGAGGCCGTATTTCAGCGCGTACGGGGCAATTTCCAGCGCGCCAGCGATATCACCGGCATCGAGACGCCACAGCATGACGGTCATGACAATGTCATCCTGCGCACCACGGCCATCAGCCAGCACACCGGCGACCCACGGCGCATAGAACGGCAGCAGCTCGCGCTTTTTCTCGGCTTTACGTTCGTTTGAACGGATGTTTTTTAACGTGCGGCGGTCATCGGCCAGCTTAACCAGCATCTGCTCGTAGGCAGTGGCATGCCGCAGCGGGTTGTTTTCCCGCTGCGCGGTTTCAATGGCCGAGACCCGCATCATGTGACGCTGTGCGGGGCTCGTCATGGTTTAGGCTCCGCTTTCCGGTGCTGCAGGTGCGGTGAAATCGCCCAGGGTGATGTTTTCCAGCAGGCACCCGGCGGCATACGCCTCGACCACATAGTCGATATTCATCGACTCGTAGTTTTCAACGCGGTCTTTTTTCGGGTTTTCATCAATGCTGCGGCGGTGGCTCTCATCCATGAAATAGATAGAGAGGTTTTCCAGCGTGGTCACTAACACGGCATTCGCCGGGAAGTACGGCACACGCACAGCAGGCAGGTTGCCGATTCGCTTCTGGCTGATGATGATATCTGCCGCAAGCGCCTCGCTGTTTTCCTGCGGCTTGTTCACCAGCGGGAAATATTTGTCGGCTAGCAGCTTACGGCCAACGATGGCAACGAGTTTCGGGTCATCCTGATAAACCTCGTCAATCAGGTTGTTGGTGGCGTCCATCACCAGCGCGTCGAGGTTCTCATAGTCGCCATTTCGACCTACACGAATCACTGCTGAAACGACCTTACCGTCAGCGTCGGTGATGTTGCTCATCACGCGCGTCGGGGCTTCATTGCGGTATTTCTGCAGCCAGCCGACGGCCACATCCTGCAGCATCGGATTTTTGGTGCGGTCAGAGGTGGCGGCGCGGGTGGTACCGTTAAAACCGGCCATGATGAAATCCAGTGCCTGACGTTTGACAATGGCGTCGCGGATGCGGCGCTGGAAGTCCTGAAAACGCGCCCACAGGTCGAGGGTTTTATATTTCAGATGGAAGTCAAAATTAATTTGGTCGCACTCGTACTTGTTGGACTCAAGCGCGGTGAAGTCGGCGGTCTTACGCTCATCATCGCCCGAGGTGTCGGTCGTGCTGGCGATAGTACCGGTCACACCGACGCCGATTTTCTCACCCTTCATTTCTGCGACCGGCAGAATATTAATCGTCTGCAGAAACGCGGATGACTCCTGCACTTTGTTCATCAGTGTTTGCGTGACGGACGGCTCGACGGTGAATTTTTTACTGACGTCATCAGTGCTGATGCCGTTCAGCTCAGCGACGCGGGTCAGATAGGCATTGAACTTAAAACGGGTATCCGGGCGCATAGTATTTCCTGTTTGAATTTATCGGTTAGTCACTGCATCGGGCGGGGATGCCGCCCGGTTTCTGGTCTGCGGTTTATCAGCAGTCGGTCAGCAGCTCATCGCCACCACCGCCGCTGGCTTTCGTGCGTCGCGGCTGGCTGAAACTTTCGGTTTTATCGAGGGTGGTTTTCAGGTCGGAAAATGCCTGGCTGGTTTCTTCAACCTTGCCGGTCAGTTCCTGTTTGAAAGTGGCAAACGCGGTTTCCATAGCGGAAAGGCGCTCGTCCTGTTTTGTCAGGTTGGTTTGCACATGTTCGCTGACGGTGGTCACCGCTTCATGCACATCATTCAGGCGCGCATCGTCGCTGACCTGCTTACGGCTGAAAATGGCTTTCACCTTATCGGCCAGGCTGTTGAGCACCGTGTCGGGAACGTCTTCAAACTCCAGCTCGGCCAGAGTGGCAGCGGAAAAGACGTTTTCAGGGTTGGCCTTAAAGCGCTGCAGCGGGTTGTGCTTCGCGTTGCGGCAGAATTCGAGGTATTCAGTGCCGAGGCTCGCCGGGTCATCGGTGACAGCAAGGCCGACGAGGTAGCATTTGCCGGTATTGGCAAAATTCGGCTGAATTTCCATTGAGGTGTAGACCTTCTGCAATTTTTTATTCATCGCAATCAGGTCGTCGGTTGGGGTGATTCTGGCGAACAGCGCCCATTTGCCGTTAAGCGCAGAATCGTCGTCAATTATTTCAGCTTTCAGTTCAACCACATCGCCTAAGCGTTTGAAGTCGCCATCAGGAAAGAGACCGCGAATATGCTCAAGGTTAATGCGGCAACCGTAGACGCGAGGGTCAAACGATTCGGCCATTTCCTGAATATCGTTGCCGCTGATAATGCGGCCGTCGCAGGTGTCACCCTCGACGCCGATGCGAAAGAATTTTGAGACTTTTTTTGCCATTGTCAGGAGTCCTGAGGTTAAGGTTACTGGTCACCGCCAGTTTCCAGACTCAGGACACGCCAGACCACCAATGACGACTGGACAACCGCCCACACAACAGCACCTTAGCGAATCACTGACGGCCATTAAGTAGCCTTGCCCTGAATCCACTACGGCGAGGCATCAATGACCATTTCCACAGATACAACCTTGTTGCATGACCCGCGACGGCAGGCATCGCTGCTTTACTGGCAGGGTTTTTCCGTGCCACAGATTGCCGAAATGCTGCAGGTCAAGCGCCCGACCGTGCAGAGCTGGAAGCAGCGCGACGGCTGGGACGGCATCGCGCCGATTTCCCGCGTTGAAAGCAGCCTTGAGGCTAGGCTGATTCAGCTCATCGCCAAGCCGCAAAAGACAGGGGGTGATTTCAAAGAGATTGACCTGCTCGGACGGCAGATTGAACGGTTGGCGCGAGTCAACCGCTACAGCCAGACCGGCAACGAAGCCGACCTTAACCCCAACGTCGCCAACCGCAACAAAGGGGAGCGCAAAAAGCCGAAAAAGAATTTTTTCAGCGACGAGTCTATCGATAAACTAGAGGAATTATTTTTCGACCAGTCTTTCGAGTACCAGTTGCAGTGGTACCGCGCAGGACTGGAGCACCGTATTCGTGACATTCTCAAATCCCGCCAGATTGGCGCGACATTCTATTTCTCCCGCGAGGCACTGCTGCGCGCACTCAAAACCGGCCATAACCAGATATTTTTATCAGCCAGTAAAACGCAGGCTTACGTGTTCCGCGAATACATCATCCAGTTTGCGCGACTGGTCGACGTTGACCTGACTGGCGACCCGATTGTCATCGGTAACAACGGCGCAAAACTGATTTTTCTCGGTACCAATTCCAACACCGCGCAGAGCCATAACGGCGATCTGTATGTCGATGAAATATTCTGGATCCCGAATTTTCAGAAACTGCGCAAAGTCGCCTCGGGCATGGCCTCGCAAAAGCACCTGCGCTCGACCTATTTTTCGACACCTTCCACGCTGGCGCACGGCGCTTACCCCTTCTGGTCTGGCGAGCTGTTCAACAAGGGGCGCAGCCGGATTGCCGACCGCATCGAAATCGACATCAGTCACAGCGCGCTCGCCGGTGGCCAGCTCTGCGACGATGGCCAGTGGCGGCAGATTGTCACCATTGAGGACGCCCTTGCGGGTGGCTGCACCCTGTTCGACCTCGACCAGCTCAAACGCGAAAACAGTGATGAGGACTTTAAGAACCTGTTTATGTGCGAGTTTGTCGACGATAAAGCGTCGGTATTCCCGTTCGAGGAGCTGCAGCGCTGCATGGTCGATGTGATGGAGGAATGGGAGGACTTTGCCCCGTTCGCCGACCATCCGTTCGGCTCTCGTCCTGTCTGGATTGGCTACGACCCGTCACACACCGGCGACAGTGCCGGGTGCGTCGTGCTCGCGCCGCCGGTGGTCTCTGGTGGCAAGTTCCGCATGCTGGAGCGCCACCAGTGGAAGGGCATGGATTTTGCAGCACAGGCAGAGGGCATCCGCAAGCTGACCGAGAAATACAACGTTGAATACATCGGCATTGACGCAACCGGCCTCGGTCTCGGCGTGTTCCAGCTGGTGCGCTCATTTTACCCGGCGGCACGCGGCATCCGTTACACACCTGAAATGAAAACCGCAATGGTACTCAAGGCGAAAGACACCATTCGCCGTGGCTGTCTGGAGTACGACGCCGGAGCAACCGACGTCACGCAGTCGTTTATGTCCATCCGCAAAACCATGACTAGCAGCGGGCGCAGCGCCACCTATGAGGCCAGCCGCACCGAGGAAGCCAGCCACGCCGATATCGCATGGGCGACCATGCACGCCCTGTTAAACGAACCGCTTTCTGCCGGTAGCGGCATGCAGCCTAAATCTATTCTGGAGTTCAACTAAAATGGGTAAACAAAAATCCCGTAAAGCCAACGCACAAAAGGCCAGCAAACCACAACAACTGACCGCCAGCGCACCGCCAAAAACGACAGCGTTCACCTTCGGCGAGCCGGTGCCGGTACTCGATAAGCGCGACATTCTGGATTACGTCGAATGCATCAGTAACGGCAAATGGTACGAGCCGCCGGTCAGCTTCTCAGGGCTGGCAAAGAGCCTGCGCTCTGCCGTGCATCACAGCTCGCCAATTTATGTTAAGCGTAACGTGCTCGCGAGCACCTACATTCCGCACCCGTTGTTATCCCGTCAGGATTTCAGCCGCTTTGCGCTCGATTATCTGGTGTTCGGTAACGCCTTTCTTGAGCAGCGCCACAGCGTCACCGGCCAGTTAATCAAACTGCTGGCCTCGCCAGCCAAATACACCCGACGCGGAGTCGACGATTCGATTTTCTGGTTTGTGGAAAACTTCACCCAGCCGCACGAGTTCGCGCCTGATACCGTGTTTCACCTGCTGGAGCCCGACATTAATCAGGAGATTTACGGTCTGCCGGAATATCTCAGCGCGCTTAATTCCGCTTGGCTGAATGAATCCGCGACGCTGTTCCGCCGCAAGTATTATCAGAACGGCGCGCACGCAGGCTACATCATGTATGTGACTGACCCGGCGCAAAGTGCGACCGACGTCGAATCGCTGCGCGAGGCGATGCGTAACTCGAAGGGACTCGGCAACTTTAAGAACCTGTTTTTCTACGCCCCCGGCGGAAAACCGGACGGCATCAAAATCGTGCCACTGAGCGAGGTCGCCACAAAGGATGACTTTTTCAACATTAAGAAAGCCAGCGCCGCCGACCTGATGGACGCGCACCGCGTACCGTTCCAGCTCATGGGCGGCAAGCCCGAGAATATCGGTTCACTCGGTGACGTTGAGAAGGTGGCAAAGGTATTTGTGCGCAATGAGCTGTCGCCGCTACAGGACAGGTTCAGGGAGGTAAACGACTGGCTCGGCATGGAGGTCATCAGGTTCAAAGAGTACACCCTCGATAATCCGGAATAATCACCACTCTAGCCGCCAGCATGGCGGCTCTCAATCGTGAGTGGATATTTGCGAAACAAACTCTTTAACTCCATCTCGTTCAAGTATTTTACTGTCATGGATATACTTTACGATATCCCACTCGTAGTATGTACAAGCCATTGCAACTAAAGATATTATTTTTATGTCAGTTAAGTTAACTAATGTTTCATAATAATCTTCCCGTTCAACCCCGCAATTATCTATCAACTTCACAATCAAATAAAAGCGACGCACCACTGAAAAAATGCAATCATTAGCATCCACTTCACTTAACCACTTTGTTATTACCTCTTTTTTTACCTTGGCTTTAACTAAAATTACAATATTATCTTCAAGATAAGTTACGGCTGCACCACTTGTAAATTCTTCGACCACCCCGTCAGTTTGTCCATCAATATCACCAACTTGAACACAAAACCTTTCAAAGTTAGAATCCTGACATTCAACCAAATGGAAAAATCTCACTTCAAATTTTTTATACTCTTCTAAAGATTCTTGCCTTTTTACTTCATCGATCAGGCTGGAATTAGCCTCCCTTTGAAGTTTTATTGAATTTATAAGGAGGTAAATTGTAATAAATGAAAGTATAGGGTTGACGACACCACCCAAATAATCACCAAACTGCGCCCAAACATCAGTCTTGCTGGATAAATGTCCGTTTACTCCGAAGTTGAAGTAATACAAGGCGCACACAGCTACAATCACGCCAGCCGAAGACAGCAACACCTTTCTCATACAGTTTCAACCATACGGATTAGATATTTCACCACATCACCACTTTTTACTACAACTTTGCTAACAGTAAGTTTTAGATATGTGTAGTTATCTTGCCTGCCATTATTATTGTGTAAATTTAATGAGACCAATCTTTTTTGAGCGGCGGGTATAGCCTTTAAAGGCATGTAAAAACCAAAGGCTACTGTATCATCTTCACCTTCGATAACTAACCTACCATTTCCAGTTCTCGCATTAAATCGAGTAATAACTGCGTTAATATTAACTTGACCGGGCTTTATTTTTGATTGTGTCAAGTTTGTAGCAGTCATTGTGTCTAACTTTGCTATTCTTTGTTTTCCAGCAGGTTTTTTATAGTTAAGTTCAACATCAAAGTTTTTTTGAAGATTTATCCTATGCATCCTTACCAAAGGTTGTCTGATACGATCAATAAGTTCATCTTCAATTTCCTCAAGCTCCTCAATAATTCCTGCAGCTTTTGGAGATAGCTCCTTAGTTTCCAGATATAGAGATTCAGAAATAAAATACCCCATGACTTCCGAGAACACAGAACGGGTCATTTTTTTTAATTCGGCAGCTAATTCCGGCTCATTAACAATCAAGTCGAAGTTTTGACCATAAGAACTTTTAAAGCTTTGTTTGAGAACCGCTCGCGCAGGGTTAACATGAGTGCGGCGCTTAATAATTTTTTTTCTGAGTATTGCCTCTGCTAGTATGCATGTCACCTCAGCCGTTCCAGAGAGGGTATCAAGGCCATACTCCATATCAACTTCTTGATCACCACTTTTGATGACAACGTCATAGCTAACTTTCATCGGCACATCCTTGATTTAGTAACCTTTGGTTATTATTTTTCATCTTCTACTCATTGACACCGATTTTTTACACCAAAAATATCAAATTGCAAGTGTGTGCTGCGCGCAATGCTTTCCCCGCCACGCCTGCCCGCTTTACGGGGCGGTTTTAATGCAGTTGCATGAACACTCGGGATCCGCGCCAGCTCTGGCGGCGCACGGTCAGAACGGGCAACCCCTGCGAATGCAAAAGCATGCACCTGTTGCATGCACGGCTAAAAACGGGGAAATCGCGGAAAAATGGCATAAAAAACCGGCATTCACGGTGCCGGTTTGGGGCTGGTTTTGTCGCGATTACTGGGCGTGTAATGCGCCAATAACACTATTGAGGCACATGCTGGCAAAAATCAGCAGAAAAATCGTCGTCCACCGATTTTCATAAACGAGAGATAACATATTGATATAGATCCTTTTATTTGTGCATTCTAATGTGGTTTAACAGGTGTTTGATAACGACCGTAAGCTCATCTTTACTGGCTTGCTCGACCATTTTTTCGGTGTAGCTTTCCACCTCACGAGAACTCAGGTCGTTATTTGAAGCCATTACGGTCAGCTTTTTTGCCCAATCGGCAAACGGGTCTATCGATGAAAGGGAATTATGCATGTCCAAAAACCTCGAATTATTTAACCAGCAGACGGCGGAAATTTTTGCGGTGTTATGGGATAACTTCCCGGTGCCGCAGGTCATCACCTACGAAAAATTTAACGCCGTGCTACCTGATGACTACTTTGACCAACTTAACTCACCGGAAATGAAAGCACTGAATCAGTTGCGTAGTGTGGTTGAGGGTACATTCACTTTTCTCAGTGAAAACGGCTACATCCAATATGAAACAGACCATCAGACTTATTTTCGGGATGTGCGCCTGACCGAGAAAGCACTCGCCGTGCTCAACAAAAAGCCCGAGGCACTCGGCGGTAGTGAAACGATGGGCGATAAGATTATCAGTGCGGTGAAAGACGGGACACCCGGAGTTATTGCAGGTGCGGTGACAAACCTGCTTTCACTCGGTGTCAATCTGGTAACCAACTAACGCCTCGCGTGGCTCGTTGTTCAACCCCGTCAGCACTGAAAGCAAGTTTCAGCACCGGCGGCGTTTGTTAATGCAGCCAGCTATCGTCCTCCCATACCTGCTGCATGATTTCCATTACTCGTTTTTTATCTTCGTCCAGTTTCAAACCGCTTAGTTCAACGCCATTAGCGGAGCCCTTGCGAATTCGGATAGCAGTCTTTGGGTAAATAGGTTGAAGATTGCGGTACAGTTCAGCCTCAAGTGCATCCAATGTTGCCTGACTAATTTTTTGCTCTTTATCCAACGTGATATTGATTCTCATAATCTAATCAGCCTTATAAAAATTATCATCTTCGGTTTCGTTATTTTCGCTGTTTGCTAGGTCTGCAATGAGAGTGAGCGCGAGCTTTAAGTCTGATGGCTTGCAGTTTGCAATCAGAGATACCTCGGCAATAAATTGCACACAAGCCCACTTTTGCTGCGTTCGGCTGAAATGTTCGCCAACCATGAAATCCCTCCCATAGGGTTACTGTATGTTTATACAGTAGCACGTATTGGCAAAAGATGGGAAGAAAAAAAACGAATAGAGCGATTGCTGTATGTGCATGATATGGATATGAATTACTCATGTATTGGTTTTGATTCTTCAGCCATCGCCGCAACACGATTAAGGATTTTCCGAGCTTTAGCCTCATGCGATGGTGCTGCGGAAAATATTTCTCCTTTGGCCGTTCCGCGTAGCCATTTACCATCAAAACAACTTTTACCACCGGCCATCAGGTGCAGGGCTTCGCCCCGGCTGATATTAATGCCGGTTGTCAGATGTATCTCATCGATAGTTTTAGCTATAGCTGCGTTTTGCTCATCCGTTCCGTGGATGAATTTTCGCCGTGCTGCTGGCTTTTGCTTCCTGAGTCGGTTGGTCAATTCTCGTCTTTCACGCCGACTCAGTGGTTTTGTTAAATCCAGTATCGGTGGATCGCTTTCGCTTCCCGTACAGTTATTGACAGAACTCCGAGGGACGGCTTTGCCGTCCTGAAGGTCAACGGCCAAATCAACAGCACGCTTCGGAACAATCTTCCACTGAGTGAGCCGGGTTAAAATCGGGCTTCCTGCACCTATGGAGGAATCGTAGACCCCCTTAATACATACCGTTTCCTCACCGTACTGATTAAGCTCGGTACGCGGTTCATACAGTGTGCGCACCTGTAAATCATCGCGACGGACAAACGGCCCACCCTGAGCATTAACATAACCAGCCCAGTCACCAGCGTCGGCGGCATCATGGACGGCGGCAAACTCAACGCTCAGACCGTGCGCGGTTTCGGTATCAGCGAGGCGACGCAACTCACGGTAAACCGTCACCGGCGCACCACCAATAAACTGAAACTGACGGATGTGCCAGCGCGCAGCCCATGCTGAAACGGCGGGGGCTGTCTCTTTCAGCAGCTCACCGCTTTCATCATCGGTTTCACCATCGAGAGCATAACCGTCGATATTTTTTGAAATGTATTTAGCAACATAGCCGGTTGCGCTGCCTTTCTCCGGGTCAATGGACTCCGCGTGGAAACGTGCTTTTTGGGATTTATCGCTTTTCAGTTCGTGGCGGTCTTCTTTCCATGCGTATTTACGGACGATGGAGCGAACATATTCAACATCTTCCGGCAGCATGAACATCAGCATGTGCCAGTGTGGAGTGCCGTCGTGATGGGGCTCGGCGACACGAATACCGAAAATACGGACATCTTCCCGATGTAGTTTGGCACGGATACGCGCCCAGATACCGGTTAGATAGTTTTGCGTGTCAGCCGGGCTGGCACCGCTCCATTTGCTGTTACGGTAACCGGCTTTAGTCGTGGCGTGATATTTTGACGGCGCGGTTAGAGTGTAAAACTCACCGACATAACCGAGCTCATTACAGATGTTTTCAAACCCACGAATGCGGGTCATGAGCTCACAGCGGCGAATCGCAGGGTTAGCAACTGAGCCATCATATTTTTCAATTAGGCTGATACGGTTGCCGTCTTCGTCTTCGAGATCCAGACCTTTGAGAAATTCACGAGTGCGGCGCTTTTGTTCACGCCAGTCAGTCACGCAGTTTTTACTCGCGTAAGTGTTTTTTTTCTTACTGACGTTGCCGACTGCAATTTGCAGGTGTTCGCGCCACGTAGCTGCTACACGGCGCAAACGACCGCGCCACCACCCATCGTTAAACATTTTGGCGATAGCCGGTGCGATTTCATCCGCACCGACATATTTTTTTTCAACCCGCTCCCAATGTGGTGGGATAACGTTGAATTGGAGGGAAATAAAGCCAGCACGAATATACCAGGTGTACAGCGTTTTAAGCTCGCCGAATCCGTGGTCATTAATGTTGGCAAGTTCACCACGAATGAAATTAGCAATATCAGCGGCCAACAGGTCAACATCAGCGCGCGACATGTCCGGGAGACGGTTATATCGGGCGACCATATTAACCATGCGTGACGACAGATATTGCATTTGCTGAGTATCAAAATGACTTCCAAAAACAGCGGTTGATACCTTGCTGTTGATACCAGCGCATTCGTATTTTTTTGCGACCAGTTCAAGACGCGGCAATGCCTTTTTGCAGAAGCTGATTAAAAATGCATTGGCTCGTTGACTACCCTGATTTTGTTCCAGCACCGCAGCAGTGCGATAAACATCTAACCGCACGCAGTCGGGCTGGAGAGAAAGCACCTTTTTTGCATGCAGCAAAGCCGCGAACATACGGTCGCGGCGATGCTGTTGCTCATAAGTAAGGTATGGGCTGGAGATTGCCGACCGTGGGACGTTCCACGGATAAGCGAATTGAACAGCCAATTTATACCCCCCGATAGTGTTTGTTTTTTAGCTCTGCGATTTGCTGGCAGGTTACGCAAAAAGCCACGCCCGGAATCGCAATGCGGCGAGCTTCCGGGATTGGTGCGTCACATTCCTCGCAAAGAAAACGGGAAGGTGCAGCGATACGGGTGCGTGCGTTGCTGATGTGGCGTTCGCGGTCTTCCTGCTCGCGCAGTTGTGCTAAATCCATTGCGTCGGCCATTAGTGCAGCTCCTGTGATTCATTCTCAAAGCGGGTTGCTTCACGGCGCAGCAGTTCGGCAGCTTCGGTGCCGCTCATTCCCTCTCTGGTAATATGGATAGCCAGCGCCTCAAGGCGGATGGAAACAGCGAGCGCGCGGTCTTTACGCTCTTCTTTTTTTGCATCGGTCAGCAATACGGCCAGCGCATCGCTATCAGTGTTAAAACTACGGATTTCGGTATTACGCATAATTAACTCTCCTGATTTCGGGCAATAAGATGCCCGGCGGGTTTACGCCATTAAATTTCTGTTTGGATTAATTCGGCATGGTTAGCCGTTTGGGAAATAAGCTCACTACTGCACGAAAATGATTCATCGCTGTAATAAGCGCCTTTTTCTCGTCAGTAGTCAGCTCACTTAATTCGAGTTCATGACGAGCCGCCGGTATTTTTGCCAGAAAGAAAATAGCGGCCAGCGCCCGATTATTTTCTTCAAATTGTGGGTCACGTTTATCGCGCATATCATCGACAAAACGTTCAACCTCTTTCCAGCTATCGCCCCAATATCTCGCGCGCAATTCGGCAACATGATTGAGACCGGCCAGACGTTCACCCGCTTTTAGCGGAACAGTCGCGGAAACAGCTTCGATAGCCATGATCCCCCCCGCTTTTGAGTAGAGAGGCCAGCCAGTAAATCAGCCTGCGAGTGGCTCGGGTGCCAGCGCTTGCCGTCCTTACCTGCGATCCAGCCGTGGCCGTAGTGCATGCCGGGGCTTTGCTTAACGAGCAGAGATGCGAATGACGGTTCACTTTTCAGCATACGCACCTCAAATCAGACCAAACGATGCGCCAATACCGCTCATGGTATCGACCACGCTCGACATAGCTGGATTAGTCTGCAGACGTGCATGCAGAGCCAGAGCCGACAATGACAACATGCGAATGCCGGAGTTAACGCTTTCAATCATGTTGTGCTTACGGGCAATGGTCAGACGTTCATCAGATACCGCGCCGCTCGCCAGTTCGCCGAGTTCACGCATTGCGCGCATGACATAAGACTGCAATTTGTCTTTAGCCAACTCATTAACCGGCACGCATGGTAGGCAGTGAATCTGCGCTAAAAAACCATCAATGAGGGTTGAGTCTTCGGTCAGGTCAGTCAGCAGCCACAATTCAGACGGCGTGAACTGGTGAGGCTGTTCCGGGTTGAGCTTGTTACGTAACGTTTGAACGTTCATACCTGCACGCTTGGCCAGCTTCGCCATATTGTGACGCTGTGCGAAAATGCGGCATGCTTCGTCATAGTGGGGATGTTTGGAAACCTGAAAATCAAACATGGTTAAATTCCCTCTAACTTGCATAATCAAATTCAGTTAAGAGCGGTGCGCTGGTCGATGTAGCGACAATCAATCGCTTGTTGAGTCAGCTTATCGCGCCATGCTTTTACGTTTACGAGGGTTCGGCTTCGTTTAGCAGCTTCCTCTTTGTTGGAAAAGTCTTTGGTCGGAGCTTTGAGAAGGACTCCCTCATCGAGCCATTGCCAGACCAGACGCTCGCTAACACCGCGAGTAGCGGCGAAGTCTTTCACAGTCATCGTGTCTGACATAGCGGAGCGAATCATTGTCTGTAGAGCTGGCAGCATGGCGGTAACGATGGCATCAAACTGTGTTGGATCTAGCAGCACAGTTTGATTTTGTGAGTTTTGCGAGTCGTGCGTCGAGATTGATTTTGCATCTGACATATCGCATTATCTCCTGTTGTTTGAAATGTAGTGCAGTGGTGTGCATCTTGGTCGATGAATGCCACTATAGATCGTAAAAAGTTTTCTGTAAACACCCATAAAATTATCTGTAGGGGTTTTTATGAGTTCTGAGCTTGATGTTCAGTGGCGTGTTAGTGCAACGAACGGCGTATTGGAACGCTTAATGTCAGCCTATGGGGTCAAGATGCAAAAGGATTTGGCTGACCTGCTAGGTATCGCTAAACACAGCGTTAGCGGCTGGGTTCAGCGTGATGCAATACCTGGCAATGTCATAGTTAGGTGTTGTCTTGACACGGGAGCTGATATCAATTGGCTTGTAAATGGAGAACTTGCAAATGCAAATCACGAGCGAGCCAGTTGCAAGTTAAAAGGCAAAGAGCTTTATGACGAGATTATGACGAATGGTGGTAAAACCGTTTTGCGTAGGATTCTTGATGCGTATGGCTTTACCATGCAAAAGGAGCTCGGTGATTTGCTCGGCATTTCCTCTGGCACAATTAGCACATGGGTAAGGCGAGATTTTTTCCCTGGTGATGTTGTTGTTACATGCGCTCTTGATACCGATACGTCACTGGAATGGTTAGCAACAGGCAAGGGGCAAATGCGAGCTAACAGGGAAGATGTCACATCTGGTTTTTCTATTAAAAAATCTCGTCTTGAATCTGGTGAGCTTAAGGATGCAGGAACGTGGCATCCTGACCCCTCAATGATTCCTTCTAACTCAGGGGAATTGATTTTTGTTGACGGTGTAGCTGCCTCTTGGCTTGTCGACTGTTCTGCTTCGAATATAAGTAATGGTCGCTGGTTAATTGATATCGACGGCGCTCTTGATGTTTTTGATGTAATTCGCTTGCCCGGTGGAAAAGTCAGGTTGTCAAATAAGTCTGCTGAGTTTGAATGCAACATTACAGACATTACTCCTGCCGGGGCTGTAGTTTTCACATTGGAAAAACACGTGTAAGGGACATTATGAAATGTAAACTCTTTTTAGCTCTGCTTCTTACCCTTTCTTTTGGAGCCTCAGCCGCTGAAAAAACACAGGATTTAGATGGCGCTAAGTTTGGTGAGGATTGGCCGTTAACTTTTGAAAAAGCTACGGTGTCTTGTGTCAACGGTAAATATGCCTTTGTGTACGACAAAGCAACAGATGACCAAATGGTTTTGCGATTGATGGAGTAAAGTCTGGAAAGCTTGAGGGGAGCAATATTGATACTGTTTGGAAAGATAGCCCGGAGTATGCAGGCGTAAAAATTCCTTTGGATCCTGTAATGGATGCTGCAACAGCACTTTGGGAATAATTAGAGTTGCCTCGGTGACATTATGACTGTAAGTAAGCAAAAAAATGGCAAATGGTTATGCGAGCTCTATCCAAATGGTCGAGAAGGGCGGCGTATACGTCGGCAATTCAATACCAAAGGTGAGGCCGAGGCATTCGAAGCATTTACGAAAAGTGAGAGTGAGGATAAGCCGTGGCTCGGCAAGAAAGAAGACCGCCGACGCTTAAGTGAGATTATCCAGCTTTGGCATAATTTACACGGACAGGCACTGGTCGCCAGTAAGTCGCGGTTAGCTAAACTTCAAATCGTGTGTAATGGACTTGGTGACCCTATTGCATCCCGCCTTACTGCTAAAGATTGGGCTCATTACCGTGACCGCCGACTTCGGGGGGAGATAGATAATGGCTATCATAAAGACCCGGCAAAATGGATTGCTAAACCGATAACTGTCAATCGTGAGCAACAATATCTTGAGGCTGTATTTAATGAGCTCAAAAGGCTAGGGGAGTGGAGCTTACCAAATCCACTTGATGGAGTCCGTGTTTTCAAGGAAGCCGAGAAAGAAATGTCTTGGCTCACTTTGTCTCAAATTCCGAAATTGTTTCAGGCATGCGAGCAATACGGAAAAGAAGACCTCACCATGATTGTTAAGATTTGTCTTGCAACAGGTGCTAGATGGGGTGAGGCTGAGAGGTTGACACGTCCCCAGCTCTCGCCACATAAACTGACCTTCACCAAAACGAAAGGGAAAAAGAATCGAACCGTTCCGATCCCAAAATGGTTGTATGACGAATTATCTGAAAGGCAGGGAAAGATGTTTAAGCCTTGCTATCAGGAGTTTAAAAAGATGCTCAAACTAACGGATATCGAACTGACGGAAGGGCAAAAGACACACGTTCTGCGTCATACCTTCGGCGCTCATTTTATGATGAATGGCGGGAATATTCTTGTGCTGCAACGTATACTCGGTCATGCGAATATTCGTGAAACTATGAAGTATGCACATTTCTCCCCGGATCATCTTGAGGAGGCTGTAACATTTAATCCTTTAACATTATGTAATGGTTTTAAATGGAAAGATTAATTATGCGTATATTGTTAGTTTATTTTAACGCTGTTGGATTTAAATTTAATAACGGCTGCGTCTATTGTAAACCATAAAGACCACCTATGGCCGTCTTTATGGTTTGTGTTTTTTTGTTATGATGGTAATTCTATTTCATCATGATCATCAACTTTTTCAAAGTCACCGGCTTTAATTGGGACAGGTTTAAGTTCAATTTCACCGAAACCCATTGGGAAAAGACTATGAGTAGTGTCTTGTTTGCAAAAATAAGATACCAAATCAAATCCACAGGAAACTTTTTTTATAAAGTCATCTGATAGTAAAATGCATAAAAAAGATGAGTCTTCTTTTGTTTCTGTGTTTTTCTTTGTTGTCTTGGGGTGAATTATGTCATTTCTAAGTGACTCAAGGCTTTTAAAATCTTGCCATAGTTTTGAACCTTTAGGTGAATCACAATTTAAAATAGACGGTAGGATTTTATCTATTTTTTCACTTGTTGGTATATATCGCTCAATTAGCTCTTTGCTATAGGATTCTTTGATTCCCTTGGCATTGTTTTTTTCATAAACATAATCATGTGGTATGCATATATTTGCAAAAGACTCAATTGCAGTATACATAGAAATAATGGCCGTCTGAATTGATTCAAAGTAATTATAGAGTCTCGGCAGGTCTTTGTCGGAAATTTTAAAGTTTTTATGTTTGGTTTTGTGTATTTTTCCAAAAAGACTTTTATATATAGAATTGGATTTTGAGAGCTCTTTTTTTGCTGAGGATAAGAATATAGAAACGTTATTTGGGGTGAAAAAACTAACTGTCGCACCAGATAATGTGGCTTTATCTGACATTTGCAATGTCAAATTTAAATTTTCTTCTTCTATTCTTGCTATGATTGGTCTCTGCATCCTGATATCGATAATCTGGATTGTATCCTTTTTTGACACGTTCTTCTCCGTGGATGTTTTGTGGTTAAAAAACAATGCTAATTTTAGGATGTTGGGTTTTTAAAAACTGACAACTACTTGGTAATACCTGATTCGTGCAAAAATAATTTTGAAGCTAATAATTACATTATATCAGGTAAAAATCATATAATGCGTATCAATATTACAACATATACGGAAATTTTCCAACTACCTCATGTGTTAGCGTTTCACTCGGGTATACTAAAGTCTGTGTGGTATAAAGCTTTAAGTGGCGGCAAAGTGGCGGCGGAGGTTGCAGAATATTGCAATTCACTGCATTAAAAATTAAATTAACTAATTGTTTTTATTATAATTATATGTTTTTTATGTGGTTTTATTGGGAGCGTCTTAACTAAGATTTCGCTTAAGCGACATCCTGTTAAGAAGGGCTGGCCAATTGGCTGGCCCTTTTTTTGTCTGTTTGCTCGTGTTTTAAGGGGCAGTAATCACCACTGCGACGCGGCGGTTCTCGGCGCGGCCCTGGGCGGCTATGGGATATTTTTTTCCTAAACCCTGTGTGGTGAGATTGCTGCGCGGAATTTGTCCACCCATAGCCCATGCATCGGCCACGACATTCGCCCGTTTTAATGATAAGACTTCGTTGTAACTGTCTTCACCATAGTTGTCGGTGTGTCCATCCATACGGGCATGTGTTAGCCCTGTCGAGGCCAATTTGGCTGCCATGGTTTGGATTTGTTGCTGGCTTTCCGGGAGCAATTTGTAGTCATTTTTTGCGAACAGAATGGCATCTGATAAGCCCAGCGACCAGTCGCCGGCGGATTCAGTAAATCCATAAGATTGCATAGCGGCGACTTGCTCAGGAGTAAACTTTCCCTGAGGGGACTGGCAGCCAGTAAGTATTAGCGAGGTGAAAATCAGGGGTGCTAGCAGGTGCTTTATCATATCGATATATCCTTGTTATCTCACCAGCTTTTCGGCACGCTGGTGTTTGGCCTGATACATATTGTGATCGGCAAGCTCTTGTAAATTTTCCGCAGAGGCGTGCTCAATAGTCATCGCGTAACCAATGCTTAATGTCATGGTAGTCTGATGGCCATTATGAAGATCAAACGGGAGATTAAAAATTTGTGTCAGTGCTGAGCATATCTGCTGCACTTCAGATTCCGACTGTACATCATAGAGCACCATAGCGAATTCATCGCCGCCCAGGCGGTATGCTTTATGTCGCAGCCCGCCAAATTCAGCTAACCGTTTTGCTATTTCAATCAAGACTCTATCGCCCGTCGCATGACCCCAGGTATCATTGATATATTTGAAATTATCGCCATCAAGAAATAGTAACGCCGACGTTTTTCGGGCATCGGAATTGTTCATCAACGTGTTGATGCCGCTACGAAACGCTGCGCGGTTAGCCAGCCCGGTTAATGGGTCATGTAGCGCGGTACGTAGAAGCTGCGCATTTTTGGCCTGTAAACGAAGCTGCCACTCTTCCATTTCATCCAGCAGACTGTTGAAGTCGAGAGCGAAGCGGTGAAACTCAGCGATACGTTCTTCCGAAACTCGTCGGGAAAAATTGCGGTTAGAACGCACATCATGTACGACATCGGTGATATTTTTCAGCGCTTCCACCAGGCCATTGTGCAAATGGCGGGTGAGGGTAATTGCGATGCCTGATGCCAGCAGAATACAACCGGTCAGGACAGCGAGCGAAAACCAGATAAAATGGCTGATTGAACTGTCGCGAGCAGTTAAGCGTACTTCGCCAATGGTTTCACCATTGTGGCGAATCGGCTGAATGATGGGGGCAGGGAAGAGCCAGTGGCTTATGAAATTGCTGAAAGTATCGCCTGGTTCCTTATGGGTGTAATGCCAGGATGCCAGAATATTTTGCTGCTTATCACGCACTTCTGCAGTTGAAAATTGGCCTTGCTGGCCCAGCGCTGCCAGTGTTTCAGTTGCTGCAGGGCCATCGGCAAAAACGACAGCTGCTTCCAGACTGTAAGTCATTGTTGCTGCTGTCAGTGCCAGGTTTTTTTGCGCGTATTGTTTCAGGGTTAGCACTGACGTCACGGAAAGCAGCAGCCAGATCAGCGTCATAGTGATAAATATGCTGGTCATGCTGATGTTGCGTAATGCTCTTTTAAACGTGGGGCGCTTATGAAGAGAATTATCGTTATCCATCATTTTTCTTCCGTGCGAGCATTAAGACATCCGGGTTGACCTTTACACCGCTACGCGATAAGGCATCCAGGTTTACGGCAAATCTGACGTCATTATTGTGGATGATCAGACAAAAGGCGCTACCAATAATGCACTCGGTATTTTGTTCGGCAATTAATAATAACGCCTTTGACGGATATTGTTCGGTTAATTCCATCTGGAATGTCGGTGACTCGTTGCCAAAATAAAAACCATTGCAGCCTGAAATTATCGCCTCTTGTTGAGTATGAATGATGACAGGCAGATAAGGTAAAGATGTAGCAGCATTTTCTTGTAAGGCGGTACTAAAACGTGAAGATGAAAAGATACATAACTTTGGTGGCCCTGATAGCCCAGGCCAGCGGGTGTAACTGACAATACCGGAAACCATCATACGCACGTTTTTCGCAACGTCAGAAGGTTCCTGAGCGAGTATTGGTGCTCCCGTCAGCAGGAGAATCAGCAGTAAGAACAGTCGGTGAGAAAAACGCATTCAGGGATCCTCACCATCTTCGCTCGAAATGCATCGATATTTTTTCAGAATGCTCATTAAAATATCATCCTTTCATGCGGTCGTCATCAATGTGAGAAATAAAACATAATGAGTAAAATCTCATGCTTAATTGATTTTGGGGGGGTAATTAATTTAATCGTATTGTGCTGGCATTTTCATCAGCCCCTTTTCGCCATACTTCATGCAGTTGGCTGGCATTTTCAACATTATTGCAGCTGGCAGGAAAGCTTTTACCAGAAAGTCCCCGGGCATAAGTAAAATCGGTCTGGCAAGTTTTCTTTTGCCCTTCGGCATATCCTTTAAGGTATAGACCGCGATCCGCCTGTGAATCGCTAAATGCATCGTCATCTTTAATGGCGCTGCCCGATATCGCATCTTCCATACCAACATCATACCAGTCGGTGCTGGTCAAGGTTGGCGCGTGAGTATAAGGATCAATCTGACATCCGCTAACCAGTAAAGCCAACAAGGGGGCGATAAATTTTTTCATCATTTCTTTCTCCTTTTTCAAAGCATAGCGGATTGTTTTTAAAGCTGGTGTAAATTTATTTATACAGAAATAAGGGGAAAAAGCGCGAATAAATTGCTTATGTAAAGAAATATGTACGAAATATGGATTGAAAACTTTACTTTATGTGTTATCGTTACGTCATCCTCGCTGAGGATCAACTATCGCAAACGAGCATAAACAGGATCGCCATCATGCAGAAAGACGCGCTGAATAACGTACATATTACCGCCGAACAGGTTTTAATGACTCCGGAACAACTGAAGGCCGCTTTTCCATTAAGCCTGCAACAAGAAGCCCAGATTGCTGACTCGCGTAAAACCATTTCAGATATTATCGCCGGGCGCGATCCTCGTCTGCTGGTAGTATGTGGTCCTTGTTCCATTCATGATCCGGAAACTGCTCTGGAATATGCTCGTCGATTTAAAGCCCTTGCCGCAGAGGTCAGCGATAGCCTCTATCTGGTAATGCGCGTCTATTTTGAAAAACCCCGTACCACTGTCGGCTGGAAAGGGTTAATTAACGATCCCCATATGGATGGCTCTTTTGATGTAGAAGCCGGGCTGCAGATCGCGCGTAAATTGCTGCTTGAGCTGGTGAATATGGGACTGCCACTGGCGACGGAAGCGTTAGATCCGAATAGCCCGCAATACCTGGGCGATCTGTTTAGCTGGTCAGCAATTGGTGCTCGTACAACGGAATCGCAAACTCACCGTGAAATGGCCTCCGGGCTTTCCATGCCGGTTGGTTTTAAAAACGGCACCGATGGCAGTCTGGCAACGGCAATTAACGCTATGCGTGCCGCCGCCCAGCCGCACCGTTTTGTTGGCATTAACCAGGCAGGGCAGGTTGCGTTGCTACAAACTCAGGGGAATCCGGACGGGCATGTGATCCTGCGCGGTGGTAAAGAGCCAAACTATAGCCCTGCGGATGTTGCGCAATGTGAAAAAGAGATGGAACAGGCGGGACTGCGCCCGTCTCTGATGGTAGATTGCAGCCACGGTAATTCCAATAAAGATTATCGCCGTCAGCCTGCGGTGGCAGAATCCGTGGTTGCTCAAATCAAAGATGGCAATCGCTCAATTATTGGTCTGATGATCGAAAGTAATATCCACGAGGGCAATCAGTCTTCCGAGCAACCGCGCAGTGAAATGAAATACGGTGTATCCGTAACCGATGCCTGCATTAGCTGGGAAATGACCGATGCCTTGCTGCGTGAAATTCATCAGGATCTGAACGGGCAGCTGACGGCTCGCGTGGCTTAAGAGGTTTATTATGGTTGCTGAATTGACCGCATTACGCGATCAAATTGATGAAGTCGATAAAGCGCTGCTGAATTTATTAGCGAAGCGTCTGAAACTGGTTGCTGAAGTGGGCGAGGTGAAAAGCCGCTTTGGACTGCCTATTTATGTTCCGGAGCGCGAGGCATCTATGTTGGCCTCGCGTCGTGCAGAGGCGGAAGCTCTGGGTGTACCGCCAGATCTGATTGAGGATGTTTTGCGTCGGGTGATGCGTGAATCTTACTCCAGTGAAAACGACAAAGGATTTAAAACGCTTTGTCCGTCACTGCGCCCGGTGGTTATCGTCGGTGGTGGCGGTCAGATGGGACGTCTGTTCGAGAAGATGCTGACACTCTCGGGTTATCAGGTGCGGATTCTGGAGCAACATGACTGGGATCGAGCGGCTGATATTGTTTCCGATGCCGGAATGGTGATTGTTAGTGTGCCCATCCACGTTACTGAGCAAGTTATCGGCAAATTACCGCCTTTACCGAAAGATTGTATTCTGGTTGATCTGACATCGGTGAAAAATGGACCATTACAGGCCATGCTGGCGGCGCACGATGGCCCGGTGCTGGGGTTACACCCGATGTTCGGCCCGGACAGCGGTAGCCTGGCAAAGCAAGTTGTGGTCTGGTGTGATGGACGTAAGCCGGAAGCATACCAATGGTTTCTGGAGCAAATTCAGGTCTGGGGCGCTCGGTTGCATCGTATTAGCGCTGTCGAGCACGATCAGAATATGGCGTTTATTCAGGCTCTGCGCCACTTTGCTACTTTTGCTTATGGGCTGCACCTGGCAGAAGAAAATGTTCAGCTTGAGCAACTACTGGCGCTCTCTTCGCCGATTTACCGCCTTGAGCTGGCGATGGTCGGGCGACTGTTTGCTCAGGATCCGCAGCTTTATGCCGACATTATTATGTCGTCAGAGCGTAATCTGGCGTTAATCAAACGTTACTATAAGCGTTTCGGCGAGGCGATTGAGTTGCTGGAGCAGGGCGATAAGCAGGCGTTTATTGACAGTTTCCGCAAGGTGGAGCACTGGTTCGGCGATTACGCACAGCGTTTTCAGAGTGAAAGCCGCGTGTTATTGCGTCAGGCGAATGACAATCGCCAGTAATAATCCAGTGCCGGATGATTCACATCATCCGGCACTTTTTCATCAGGTTGGATCAACAGGCACTACGTTCTCACTTGGGTAACAGCCCAATACCTTCATCGAACGGGTGATTTCCCCTAACTCTTTCAATGCTTTTTGCATTTCCGCTGATTCAAGATTGGCCTGAATATCCAGATAAAACATCTCTTCCCACGGATTACCGTGAATCGGACGTGATTCCAGACGGGTCATAATCAGACTGTGATTGCGCAGTACCAGCAACGCTTCAACCAGTGCACCAGCTTGTTGTCCGGTCGCCATTAACAACGTCGTTTTCGCCGGAACCTGGTCAGAAACGTTAATGGCTTTACGTGCCAACACCACAAATCGGGTGAAGTTTTGTCGCTGATTCGCTTCAATACGCTCCAGTACCTGCAAACCGTACAAAGCGCCGCCAGCTTCGCTTCCCAACGCAGCAACATGCGGTGATTTTGCCTGTGCAACCTTTTCCATTGCCGCAGACGTACTTTCGGTATATTCAATCCTCCAGTGCGGATAACGATTAAGGAATTTGCTGCATTGCTGGAATGGCTGCGGATGGCTGTAGACCGTATTGATGGCGGATAAATCAGTAGTGCCGGAGACCAACAAACAATGATCGATAGTTAACGTCATCTCGCCAACAATCGACAAACTGGTATGTTGCAGCAGATCGTAAACGTCGTTTATGGCACCGGAGCTGGTATTTTCAATCGGTACGACGGCATAGTCGGCCTGGCCGGTTTCCACCTGATTAAAAATATCGGCAAATTTGGCGCAGCCACTTTCAATGAATTGCTCAAAGTGACGGGCAGCATACTGGCGCGCCGCAAGATGGGAATAAGAACCTTTGGGGCCGAGAAAAGCGATGCGTGCTGAGTGCGGATTAATTTTATTGAGATGTTGCTGGAGCAAAGCCTGCTGAGTTAATACGGAATCTTCAATGATGAGCTGGAACAGGCGAGTAATGTAATGGGCGTCCAGATGGTGCGCTTTACCGAGCGTAATTAATCTTTCCAGCAAATCGCGTTCACGATCAATATCACGTACCGGGCGATGCGAGAGCAGTTTGGCTTTTCCCACCTCGACGGCCAGTTCGCGTCGCTCTGCCAGTAATGCTAATAATTTTTCATCCAGCGCGCTGATTTTCTCTCGCAGCGCCAGTAACGGGTTTTCCGATGTCATAGTGTTGCCTTTTTGTTATCAATAAAAAAGGCCCCCCGATTTGGGAGGCCTTATTGTTCGTCTTCGCATTCTGTTTCACACGACGAAACGCCTCCCATTCAGGGGAAGGTAAAAAAGAATGCGAAGAAAAACGGTGTGTGTTTCATGTTTGTTTCCTTAAGTGACTTTAGTACAGTACCCGTACTGTTTTCACGCTGTCAACAAAAAACGCGCCCGAAGGCGCGTTGGCGATACACTCAATATAAAGGACTACTCTTCTTCAACTTCTTCGACGAAGTTGGCGTCTTTCACCGATGTTGCGGCACGACGTGCTTCGCCTTTGTGCTGCAGTTTATTGAGCTGCCGTTCCAGCTTGTTGATCAATTCGTTAATTGCGGTGTACATATCTTCATGTTTACCACTGGCAACCAGAACGCCGTTAGGTGTATTGATTGTGGCGTCAGCAACAAACCCTTGTGGCTCTTTGGACAGAATGATATGTGGATTAATCAGATGTGTTTGCCATTTTTCCAGTTTGGCGAGACGGTCTGCGACATGTTGGCGGATGGCCGGAGTAATTTCCATTTGTTTGCTGGTAATGTTCATTGTCATAAATTTTACCTCTTGTCTTCCCGTCTTGGTGAATTCAGCATAACGTTCCTGATGTCAAAATGTGTGATGGAAATCTCATAATTTTGTCACTTTTTGTCAACGAATCTTTTTTGTGAGAAATCGCAGGAAGAGGTGTTTTTTTACTTGAGGAATATCTCAAAGCGAGCCATATTTGATGAGATCGATAGTGACTAAATCGCTTCAGTTTTACAACTAACAGAATAAAAAAACGGCAGCTCAAGGCTGCCGTTTTGTGTTTCAGGTTTCTGTTATGTATTGCTGCTGTTTGCGGCGATGATTTTCGCTACTTTTTCAGCTTGCGCATTCATCTGCATCTGACGGTATGCATTTTCCATCAGCGGCAGCGCATCACGCGTAGCCTGGGTATCCGGATAGTCGCGCAACATGCCTTCTACGCGGTTAACGACAGCAACCCATGCACCACGTTCTGTATAATACTCGGCCACGGAGTATTCATATTTCGCCAGACGATCTTTCAGGAATACCAGACGTTTGGTGGCATCGGTGGTGTACTGACTGTTCGGATAGCCGCGCACCAGTTTGGAAAAGTCACTAAACGCAGCTCGTGCATGTTGAGGATCGCGATCGCTACGGTCAACGCCAAAGAACCCTTGCAGCGCACTGTCATCCAGCGCCATATTGGTCAGGCCACGCATGTACATGACATAATCGATATTCGGATGGGTCGGGTTAAGGCGAATAAAACGATCGATGGCAGCCTGTGCTAACGGCAAATCGGCGTTTTTATAGTAGGCGTAGATGAGATCCAGCTGCACCTGCTGCGAATACGGACCAAACGGATAGCGATTATCTAACGCTTCCAGTTGCGTTATTGCCTGTCTCCAGTTACCGTCCTGCAGCTTTTGTTGTGCAGTCGCGTAAATTTCATTTGGCGGATTATCAGGTACTTCTTCCTTTGACCCCGAGCAACCCGCCAAAAACAGGCTTAGTGTGGCGGCTGCCACCAGATATTTCATGCGCGTCATGACGTTTTGACTTTCCTCAAAATGTAATACGGGAGATTCTCTGTTCCTGCTCCCGGTTAAGACCAGCTACAATAGCACACTATATTAAACGGCAAAGCCGTAAAACCCCAACGATAAACGAAGAAGCAGTATATATGGCACAACGAGTACAGCTCACTGCAACGGTGTCCGAAAACCAACTCGGTCAACGCTTAGATCAGGCTTTGGCCGAAATGTTCCCGGATTATTCACGTTCGCGAATAAAAGAATGGATCCTCGACCAGCGCGTGCTGGTTAACGGCAAAGTTTGTGATAAGCCGAAAGAAAAAGTATTGGGTGGCGAGCAGGTGGCCATCAACGCTGAGATTGAAGAAGAAGCGCGTTTTGAACCGCAGGATATCCCGCTGGATATCGTCTATGAAGATGAAGATATCATCGTCATTAATAAACCACGCGACCTGGTGGTACATCCTGGCGCGGGTAACCCGGATGGTACGGTACTGAATGCGTTGCTTCATTACTATTCGCCCATTGCCGATGTACCGCGTGCGGGCATCGTCCATCGTCTGGATAAAGACACCACCGGCCTGATGGTTGTGGCAAAAACCGTTCCGGCTCAGACGCGTTTAGTCGAATCTTTGCAACGGCGTGAAATTACTCGTGAGTATGAAGCGGTGGCAATTGGTCATATGACCGCTGGCGGTACAGTAGATGAACCAATCAGCCGCCACCCGACCAAACGTACTCACATGGCGGTGCATCCGATGGGTAAACCGGCGGTCACTCACTATCGCATCATGGAACACTTCCGTGTGCACACGCGTCTGCGGTTGCGTCTGGAAACTGGACGTACGCACCAGATCCGCGTGCATATGGCCCATATCACTCATCCGCTGGTGGGCGATCCGGTTTATGGTGGCCGTCCGCGTCCGCCAAAAGGTGCTTCGGAAGCGTTTATCTCCACGCTGCGTAAGTTTGACCGCCAGGCGCTTCATGCAACCATGCTGCGTCTTTATCACCCGATCTCCGGTATCGAAATGGAATGGCATGCGCCTATTCCACAAGATATGGTGGAGCTGATTGAGGTGATGCGCGCCGATTTCGAAGAGCATAAGGATGAAGTGGACTGGTTATGAGTAAGCTGATTGTCCCGCAGTGGCCGCTGCCAAAAGGTGTTGCGGCCTGTAGCTCTACCCGTATCGGCGGCGTGAGCTTGCCGCCTTACGACTCTCTCAACCTTGGCGCTCATTGTGGTGATAACCCGGATCACGTTGAGGAGAATCGCAAGCGACTTTTTGCTGCGGGCAATTTGCCTTCTAAACCGGTCTGGCTTGAGCAGGTACACGGCAAAGATGTGCTTAAGCTTACTGGTGAACCTTATGCCTCAAAACGAGCAGATGCCTCTTATAGCAATACGCCCGGCACGGTTTGCGCAGTGATGACTGCCGATTGCCTCCCTGTGCTGTTTTGCAATCGAACGGGAACGGAAGTCGCCGCCGCTCATGCTGGCTGGCGTGGACTGTGCGCAGGCGTGCTGGAAGAGACGGTTTCCTGTTTTGCTGATAATCCGGAAAATATTCTCGCCTGGTTAGGGCCGGCAATTGGTCCACGCGCGTTTGAAGTGGGGGCGGAGGTTCGCGAGGCGTTTATGGCAGTAGACGCCAAAGCGAGTACAGCTTTCATTCAGCATGGTGATAAGTATCTGGCGGATATTTATCAGCTTGCCCGGCAGCGTCTGGCGAGCGTTGGTGTTGAACAAATTTTCGGCGGCGACCGTTGTACATATACGGAAAATGAGACTTTCTTCTCTTATCGTCGCGACAAGACCACCGGTCGTATGGCAAGTTTCATTTGGCTGATATAACCTAAAGAATCAAGACGATCCGGTACGCGCCGTTTTCTTTTCACATAATTCAGGTTATTAACCTTGAATAATTGAGGGATGACCTCATTTAATCTCCAGTAGCAAATTTGACCTGTTATGGGAGGAGTTATGCGTCTGGATCGTCTTACTAATAAATTCCAGCTTGCTCTTGCCGATGCCCAATCACTTGCACTCGGGCACGACAACCAATTCATCGAACCACTTCATTTAATGAGCGCCCTGCTGAATCAGGAAGGGGGTTCGGTTAGTCCTTTATTAACATCCGCTGGCATAAATGCTGGCCAGTTGCGCACAGATATCAATCAGGCATTAAATCGTTTACCGCAGGTTGAAGGTACTGGTGGTGATGTCCAGCCATCACAGGATCTGGTGCGCGTTCTTAATCTTTGCGACAAGCTGGCGCAAAAACGTGGTGATAACTTTATCTCGTCAGAACTGTTCGTTCTGGCGGCACTTGAGTCTCGCGGCACGCTGGCCGACATCCTGAAAGCAGCAGGGGCGACCACCGCCAACATTACTCAAGCGATTGAACAAATGCGTGGAGGTGAAAGCGTGAACGATCAAGGTGCTGAAGACCAACGTCAGGCTTTGAAAAAATATACCATCGACCTTACCGAACGAGCCGAACAAGGCAAACTCGATCCGGTGATTGGTCGTGATGAAGAAATTCGCCGTACCATTCAGGTGCTGCAACGTCGTACTAAAAATAACCCGGTATTGATTGGTGAACCCGGCGTCGGTAAAACTGCCATCGTTGAAGGTCTGGCGCAGCGTATTATCAACGGCGAAGTGCCCGAAGGGTTGAAAGGCCGCCGCGTACTGGCGCTGGATATGGGCGCGCTGGTGGCTGGGGCGAAATATCGCGGTGAGTTTGAAGAACGTTTAAAAGGCGTACTTAACGATCTTGCTAAACAGGAAGGCAACGTCATCCTGTTTATCGACGAATTACATACCATGGTCGGCGCGGGTAAAGCCGATGGCGCAATGGACGCCGGAAACATGCTGAAACCTGCACTGGCGCGTGGTGAATTGCACTGCGTAGGTGCCACGACGCTTGACGAATATCGCCAGTACATCGAAAAAGATGCTGCGCTGGAACGTCGTTTCCAGAAAGTGTTTGTTGCCGAGCCTTCTGTTGAAGATACCATTGCTATTCTGCGTGGCCTGAAAGAACGTTATGAGCTGCACCACCATGTGCAAATTACTGACCCGGCAATTGTTGCAGCGGCGACGTTGTCTCATCGCTACATTGCTGACCGTCAGCTGCCGGATAAAGCCATCGACCTGATCGATGAAGCAGCATCCAGCATTCGTATGCAGATTGACTCAAAACCAGAAGAACTCGACCGACTCGATCGTCGTATCATCCAGCTCAAACTGGAACAACAGGCGTTAATGAAAGAGTCTGATGAAGCCAGTAAAAAACGCCTGGATATGCTCAACGAAGAACTGAGCGACAAAGAACGTCAGTACTCCGAGTTAGAAGAAGAGTGGAAAGCAGAGAAAGCCTCGCTTTCTGGTACGCAGACCATTAAAGCGGAACTGGAACAGGCGAAAATCGCTATTGAACAGGCTCGCCGTGTGGGTGACCTGGCGCGGATGTCTGAACTGCAATACGGCAAAATCCCGGAACTGGAAAAGCAACTGGAAGCCGCAACGCAGCTCGAAGGCAAAACTATGCGTCTGTTGCGTAATAAAGTGACCGATGCCGAAATTGCTGAAGTGCTGGCGCGTTGGACGGGGATCCCTGTTTCTCGCATGATGGAAAGCGAGCGCGAAAAACTGCTGCGTATGGAGCAAGAACTGCACCATCGCGTTATTGGTCAGAACGAAGCGGTTGATGCGGTATCTAACGCTATTCGTCGTAGCCGTGCGGGGCTGGCGGATCCAAATCGCCCGATTGGTTCATTCCTGTTCCTCGGCCCAACGGGTGTGGGGAAAACAGAGCTTTGTAAGGCGCTGGCAAACTTTATGTTTGATAGCGACGAGGCGATGGTCCGTATCGATATGTCCGAGTTTATGGAGAAACACTCGGTGTCTCGTCTGGTTGGTGCGCCTCCGGGATATGTTGGTTATGAAGAAGGTGGCTATCTGACCGAAGCGGTGCGTCGTCGTCCGTATTCCGTCATCCTGCTGGATGAAGTGGAAAAAGCGCATCCGGATGTCTTCAACATTCTGTTGCAGGTACTGGATGATGGGCGTCTGACTGACGGGCAGGGGAGAACGGTCGACTTCCGTAATACGGTCGTCATTATGACCTCTAACCTCGGTTCCGATCTGATTCAGGAACGTTTTGGTGAACTGGATTATGCGCACATGAAAGAGCTGGTGCTCGGTGTGGTAAGCCATAACTTCCGTCCGGAATTCATTAACCGTATCGATGAAGTCGTCGTCTTCCATCCGCTGGGTGAACAACACATTGCGTCGATTGCGCAGATTCAGTTGAAACGTCTGTACAAACGTCTGGAAGAACGTGGTTATGAAATCCACATTTCTGACGAGGCGCTGAAACAGCTGAGCGAGAACGGTTACGATCCGGTCTATGGTGCACGTCCTCTGAAACGTGCTATCCAGCAGCAGATCGAAAACCCGCTGGCACAGCAAATACTGTCTGGTGAATTGGTTCCGGGTAAAGTTATTCGCCTGGAAGTTAATGAAGACCGGATCGTCGCCGTCCAGTAATGATAAAACGAGCCTTCGGGGCTCGTTTTTGTCTATAAGTTAGACGGAAAAGACTATATTAAAGATGTTTTGCCTGAAAAATGAGCGAACAATAAAGTTTTTATATTTTTTGCTTGTCAGGCCGGAATAACTCCCTATAATGCGCCACCACTGACACGGAATAACGGCAAACACGCCGCCGGGTCAGCGGGATTCTCCTGAGAATTCCGGCAGAGAAAGCAAAAATAAATGCTTGACTCTGTGGCGGGAAAGCGTATTATGCACACCCCGCGCCGCTGAGAAAAAGCGAAGCGGTACT
>OKPL01000062.1_pt1 | contig 44996 bp, 39 predicted proteins | sample 1612301 | NCBI WGS metagenome assembly OKPL01 (sample SAMN04436790, study PRJEB24849) | human gut metagenome | biome: human gut; feature: NICU; material: stool | host: Homo sapiens | place: USA: Saint Louis, MO | collected 2011-04-21
TAATTTCCAGAGCGTCATCGGTAATAAGTTGATTATTAATGATTAGGCGCGGCCTGGACCACATTTGCGGATGCCAGAAATCAGGGGCTTTTGGCATGCGTGCCGGGTAAATCTCTATTGGACTCTGTTTAAGTAAATGCTCCAGGGCAGGCCATACATCTGTACGCTGCCAGCGGTTTGCCGCGGTTTGCAGCAATTCACCATGTCCCTGTTCGTAAAGTAAACGTAGGGCAAGTAATGCAGCTTCGCTATTATCGCTGGATTTGGTGAAGACAAGAGGGATAAGTGCAGTAGCCGTATGTTCCGGCCATTGTAAAATCCACTGGCGAGCCAGATCACGCTGCGCCGCGAAACGTCGCCAGACGCGGGCAACGGGCAGGGCCAGTTCTGTTGCGCCGAAATTTAAAATTAACGGAAATGTTTCTTTTGGACGATGTGAAAAAGCCAACAGCAGACCTGGTAGAGCATCCAATCCGAAGATACTGAGAAAATAGTCCTCACCCGCAGACAGATGCTTTTTCTCATTGATACGTAGCCAGAAAGGCAAAGCCATCTCACGCGGCAACTGCGCCAATAAATACAGGTTCCAGATACTCTTTTCCCGACGATAGCGTGAGTAGCTGTCATTTTCCCATATGTTAATTAACACTTCTACGTGACCGCTGCGAAGCGCCTGTTCTGCTAATTGAGCTTCCGGGGAGCTCCAGCCATTCATGATCTCTTCAACCCGCCCTGGGTAGTAATGCCACTGAACAATGAGTGAATTGCGTGCAGCATCCAGTTTTCCGGGGAGTATATAATTCAGAAACAGCCATACATCATCCCCAAAACCCAGTTCCTGTAGTACAACTCGACCACTTTTTCGTTCCATGCGTTCCGTAAAAGATCCCGTGCTGAAATAACGGGCAGACTCTGTGGCGGCAAGTCTCTCTCGTTCGCCTGGTTGCCAGTAAACTTGCGGAGTTAATTCGAGCGATGCCAAATCAAGACGTGGAGCTGTCATTTTTTTCTTACTACGCCACGGTGGTGAAACGAGGATTTCAGGCATTTGGCTGTTATCGGTGCCATCAATAACCGGTTTTGGCGATGTCGATAAATAATTATTCACCACTGCCTGGGCTTGAGTACTTAACCACGGCATCACCTCTTCTGCCAGTTGTGGCTGCGATGCCATCAGCGTTTGTAACAGCGTATGCCAGTATTCATCACGTGCTTTTTGCTGTGCAGGCAGCTTTTGGTCTTCGATGATGGGATAACCAGGGCGCGCAGGGGGGGCTTTTAACGCCAGCAGTTCTGCCAGTGCGGCGAGCGTCGCATGGGGGAAGTTTTTACTGTATTTAGCCACACGTTGCAGGCTGGGTTTGTTTTTATCAGCCACCAGTAGTAAGGTGCGGATGACTTGCGGATGGTTAATTTGTACCAGCAGACTGCCGCAATCTTCTTTATGTGCATACATCGCGAGGCGCGGAACGGCTGCCAGTCCTTGTTCGCGCAAAAGGGCAGCGCAGGCCGCGTAACCGAAGTGGTTTTCATGCGACATGTAGCTGGCTTCTCGATCGCTAAATATATCCTGGCTCCAGTAACGTGCGAGTTCTTTCACCGCCTTAGGGTCATCAGCAACAACTTTTAACCACTCTTTTGAGCGAAAATGAGTTTGCGAACATTCAAGGCTTACCAGCTCGTTGGCGATTTCGGGTTTTTCCGGGAGGTTCAGCGCAATAAAAGGGCGGCGAACTTTGGTTATTCCTGGCAGTGCGGCAATGAGTTTGTCGGCGCAACGCTGCCAGCAGGTTTCCTCTGCCAGAGAGAGATGCTTACGTAATCGGAGATCGAATTCGTTATAGGTTTCTGAGCGATAACCATAGCCATAGTCCTCGTTCTGATACTGCAATGTTACTACCAGAGGATCACTCTCATAACACCGTACAATAAACTGGCGTGCAATCACCACCTCAGTTGCATATTCCAGCCCCTCTTGTTGGACGATTTCGTCGAGCAACTGTTGGCAATCATTTTGCGCGATACAGGCTAGCGCCGCCATTGTCCGGGCCGTGATTGAGGGTTTGTGTTCGCCGATCAAGTTGATGGCCTGCGTGATGGCGGACTGCCACTCCAGTGAAAAGTTTTCATAACGCCAGACAATGTTTTTTTTCTTCTCTGCTTTTTGTAGCAATTCATCACCCAGTGTCTGAATGATGCTTTCAGTGATAACAGGCACCGGTTCGCCTGGCCAATTGCGATGGCTGAGTGGTGTTTTGCCTTTTTTATATTTAAGTTCCAGTTGGGCGTTATCCGCCAGCCACGGTAATTCCTTGTCCATGCTCTTTCCTTATTCAAACAGGGCTTCAATATCGTTAATTAGCTCGCTGGCGGTGATGGCATCGAGTACGGAGAACTGCGCTTCCTGTGTTGAATTACTCCCCCAGCCATAGCTTTCCGCTTTGCCTTCCCATAGCCACAGCTTGCTTAAGAGTTGCTCGGCACTCAGTTCGGCTGGCGACATGCCTACCGCAAAACCTTCATCGATTTCCATGATTAACGACCAGCGGCCCAGGGGGTTGATCATCCAGCCGATCCAGCCAGCATCCTGCGGGGTGCCCTTTATCCAGCCTTTATTCGCCAGCCCCATTACCCGACCACTCGGGCATTTTCTGCCTGTCCAGCGTGTCAGTTCGCTGGCGTTGCGCTCGGCTTCTGTCAGCGCGTAACTGTTACGATCAAGCTGGCGGAACGGTGGTAACAGTTCGTAGTCGGCAAAAAGCTGCCCGAAGGCGGCAGCATCCGTCGGTGATATTTCCAGAACGTGAGGAATACCAATAGAGATATCGCCTTCCGGCAGGGTGAAAAGATCATCGTCAGCGGTGCTGTAGCTGTTATCTTCCGCTACGCGAAAGCAAGCCAGTAGCTGGTTTTCGGCGCTATAAACGCCCCAAATCAGACGGCGGGTTAAGTGGCGGGCCAGCGGATGCTCAACCAGGAAGAGCTGAAAGTTTTCCGGTGACCAGCGGCGACGCAGGCACATAGCGGATTCCAGCCTTGCTACCTGCTGGGCGGCGACGGTACGCGCATCTTTTTTCAGCAATTTGTAGCGGTTAACAGCATCGTTCGCCTGTGATTCATCATCGCTTTTGTTTGGTTTGGGCAGGTCTTTCAGACGACTGCCGGAAGCGTCACGCACAAACGGTTTTAAGGTTTCATCAAAGCTGACGGTGAACTGGCGTGGGCCGAAATCCAGCAACAACGAACCATTATCATCCAGACCGAGATCCGGTGCTAACCGATCTTCAAGCTCCGCCACCGTGAGTTCGCGGCTCTCGGCAATGTTGGCTATTTTTTCTTTTGCCCGCTCCTGTAATGCTTTGAATTTCAGTTTCTGGGTGATGCCGTTAAGCTGCATCAGGGCGATATCACTACCGATAGCAGCGAGAATATCCAACCCGACGGTGGCGCGTTTATGCTGGGATTCACCAGGCCAGGCGCGAATCAAAGGCGTCAGTTTGCGGGCGGTGTCATCGTTACCGAGAACGCCTAACGCAGTGAACGCCCAACTCTCTTTCGACGGCGCGCCAGCGGTCTGCCAGGCGGTAAACAGATCCCAGGCAAATTCAGCCAGTGAGTCGGTGGTACAGACATCTTTCACCTGCAATAATCCCGGATACAGTGCCTCTTCCTGAGGGAAGCGGAGCATTTCACCGAGGTGGAGGAGTGCGCTATCAGGCAGTGATTGGGCGTTTGCTTTTAATAACGGGCGCGTCCAGAGCGATGGCTGATAAAAGGTCGGAAGAGTGGGGATTTTTGTCGGGTGATTATCTAAGGGATCGAGCGCAAGTAGAGCGTTCACCGCATCGGTTACTTCCGGCTGGTTATAACGCCGGGCGATTTCTTGCAGCAATGGCTGATGACCGTTTTCGGTAAGCATACGCAAGGCAGCACGGGCGTTGTCCTGTGCTTCACTGGCTTTGCCGAGCGCTGCAGGCAGCAGGCCGGTAATGGCGTGCTCCGGGTATTTCAGCAGCCAGATACGGGCGTCTTGTCGTAATGTTTTGAGTTTGTTGAAGGCGCGGGCGACGGCAGGAGCCAGTTCCGTTGCGGCAAAATAATTAGCAACCGCAAAACCTTCTTGAGGGTAGCGTGAAAACGAGTGTAGAAAACCACTCATACCTGCCAGTCGCAAATAAAGCATGACTGGTTTTATCGCGGTATGCGGCTCTTTGCTGAGAAATTCCCATAGCTTAATCGCTTTTTGCATAGGTAAAAAGGGAAGTGAGTTGAGATGCCACTCCCCCTGATACGGTGCATGGTGGGCTTTAAACATTTGGATGAGTGTAGCGAAGTCCTCACGTTCCCATGCGTCAATTGCCGAGTCAGAAGCGCCGATATATTTATATGTGTCAAAATCCCAGCGGCGATACCCCAGCGAGTAAAGGAAATTTTTAGCACCTTCACTTGGCTTATGCGGTTCCCAGTCCCAATGAGTTTGAAACTCTTTAGCTTCTGTGTCGGTTATTGTGCATATGGATTCGAGGTTGAGCGGTGCTAAATCCAGCACCGGAATCGGCGATTTTTTCTTTTTCGAAAGCCATGGTGGGGAGACTACTATGGCCGGCAGTAGATCGGCGCTGGCATGGTTTGAGGGCTGTGTCAGTTGTTGCTGACATGATTTCAGCACTGCAACTGCGGGTGTCGAAAGCCAGGGAATGACCTGTTCTGCTAGTGTAGGTTGCGAGATAAGCATCGTCATTAGCATAATGCGCCAACTATTCTCTTCTTTTTGCACTAGAAGTTCCGCCAGTGCTGCCAGTGCTGCGTGTGGGAACGCAGCGCAGGCTTTCGTCATTCGATCGTGACAGCGTTTAGTATGCCCGGCTACACATATAAGCAGTGTTAATGCGAACGGATGATTGATATGACGCAACACATCGGCGCAGTAGTCACTTGCGGCATAGGGAGCAAATCGGGGCAGGGCTGTAACACCTTGCTCCTGTAATACGGTGGCTGACCATATCGCACCACAATAGTAATCATCAAAAATGGCATATGGCTCGTGATATTTTTCTAATGAGGCAAGAATGTGCTCATCAGTCGCCACTATTTTTAGCCACTCAAGCGAGGGTAATTTCTTTTGCCCCAGTAGACGCTGGGAAATTTCATGTGCAATTTCTGGTTTTTCGGGTAATAACAAAGCAATTAATGGTTGCCGCCATTCTGGAATATGTGGAATTGCGGCAATAAGTTTTTGTGCACATTTTTGCCAGAGAGACTCTTCCGCCAGTGATAAATGTTTACGTAGGCGTAATTCAAAGCTGGAATATTGCTGCAAGTAATCAGGTGAAATGCCAGACGACAGGAAAACAATATTATTGTTGACATAATCCCATTCAATAGATATTTGTTGAAGATGTATTATTACATCAGTAGCATATTCCAGACCGCCTTCCTGAATAATCTGATCCATAACATCCTCACGCTCTTTATATCTTGTGCATTTCATTTCAAGTGCCGTGAGTACAGCCATTACGGGTGATGGTAGCTGTGTTGTTTTCAGGCCGTCGATCTGACTGATCGCCTGTGCGACGGTGTTTTGCCATTCTAAAGAACAGGCGCTGAAGTCAAATGTGGCTGTTTTATTATCCCGTTGCGATACACTACAGGCTAAGCGACGTAATTGGGTCAATTTGTCTGCTTGCTGAACAGGAGCTCCGGGAAAGCGGCGATGACTTAACGTGGTGTGTACAACTTCGGGCGGAAAAACGACAGCAATATCTTTCGCCAGCCATGGTAAAACAGCATCTGTATTTTTGTCAGCCGCACGGGTTTCTGCTACGAAAGAGGGTTGTTCCTGAATAATGGTGGATAAGTCCGCTACCTTGAGAGAGTCCGTTACCGTTTGGGAAGGTTGCAAAGAATTATCCTTCGCTTGCTCCACATATCCCTTCTTCACCTTCTCCGCAATTAGCTTCAGCTCCGCTTTTTCCGCTGCCACAGCATCAGCAAAACTTTTTACCTGGCTTTGCCCGTTAGTGCCGACTTTGCCCCAACTGATATGTAACTCGTTGCCTTGCTGCTTCACCGCCCAGAATTTATGTGATTTTTCGTCCTGATAGATAAAGTGTCTCATTCTGCACCCCTGTGATTTTATCCAGTTAAATGCAGATGCTACCAGTATTTATGCGGGTTAGAGAGAGACAAAATCGCAAGAGAACAACTTTAGGAATTTATAAAGAAAAGGCGCTGTCGATGCAGCGCCTTGAAGGGGGATTATTTCACCTGATGACCCGGTTTAGCACCGGCATCCGGGCTTAGCAGGAAGATATCTTTCCCACCAGGACCAGCAGCCATTACCATGCCTTCGGAGATACCGAAGCGCATTTTACGTGGTGCCAGGTTAGCCACCATAATGGTGTGACGACCAATCAGTGCCTGCGGATCCGGGTAAGCAGAACGAATGCCGGAGAAGACATTGCGTTTTTCACCGCCGAGATCCAGCGTCAGGCGCAGCAGTTTGTCAGAACCTTCAACAAACTCTGCGTTTTCAATCAGCGCCACGCGCAGGTCAACTTTAGCGAAGTCGTCAAAGGTGATGGTTTCCTGAATCGGGTCGTCAGCCAGTGGGCCAGTTACCGGTGCGGCTGTGGCTTTCACTTCTTCTTTGGATGCTTCCACCAGTGCTTCCACCTGTTTCATATCGATACGGTTATACAGTGCCTTGAACGGATTCACTTTATGGCCCAGCAGCAGTTGCTGGATACCATCCCAGGTCAGTTCTGTATTCAGGAATGCTTCTGCACGTTCAGTCAGTTTCGGCAGTACCGGTTTCAGGTAAGTCATCAGCACGCGGAACAGGTTGATGCCCATTGAGCAAATCGCCTGCAGATCGGCATCGCGACCTTCCTGCTTCGCCACCACCCACGGAGCCTGCTCGTCGACATAGCGGTTAGCCAGGTCAGCCAGTGCCATGATTTCACGGATAGCTTTACCAAATTCGCGGCTTTCCCACGCTTCACCAATCACTTCAGCGGCATCAGTGAAGGTTTTGTACAACTGCGGGTCAGCCAGCTCGCTTGCCAGCACACCGTCAAAACGCTTATTGATAAAGCCAGCGTTACGGGACGCCAGGTTAACCACTTTATTCACGATATCGGCATTCACACGCTGAACGAAATCCTCCAGGTTGAGATCGATATCATCAATGCGCGAAGAGAGTTTCGCAGTGTAGTAGTAACGCAGGCTGTCAGCGTCAAAATGATTCAACCAGGTGCTGGCTTTAATAAAGGTGCCGCGAGACTTGGACATTTTCGCGCCGTTCACTGTCACATAGCCGTGAACAAATAGGTTGGTCGGCTTGCGGAAGTTGCTGCCTTCCAGCATTGCTGGCCAGAACAGGCTGTGGAAGTAAACGATATCTTTACCGATGAAGTGATACAGCTCGGCGGTGGAATCTTTCTTCCAGTATTCATCGAAGCTTACGCTGTCGCCGCGCTTGTCACACAGATTCTTGAAGGAACCCATGTAGCCAATCGGTGCGTCCAGCCAGACATAGAAATATTTGCCCGGCGCGTTCGGAATTTCAAAACCGAAATAAGGGGCGTCGCGGGAGATATCCCACTGTTGCAGGCCAGATTCAAACCACTCCTGCATTTTATTTGCCACCTGCTCCTGCAACGCACCGCTGCGGGTCCATGCCTGCAGCATTTCGCTGAAAGAGGGCAGATCAAAGAAGAAGTGTTCAGAATCACGCATTACCGGGGTAGCACCAGAAACCACCGATTTCGGCTCGATCAGTTCAGTCGGGCTGTAGGTCGCGCCGCAGACTTCGCAGTTATCGCCGTATTGATCCGGGGATTTACATTTCGGGCAGGTGCCTTTTACAAAACGGTCCGGCAGGAACATGCCTTTTTCCGGATCGTACAGCTGAGAGATGGTGCGGTTTTTAATAAAACCGTTTTCTTTCAGACGAGAGTAGATGAGTTCTGACAACTGGCGATTCTCTTCGCTGTGCGTCGAGTGATAGTTGTCATAGCTGATGTTAAAGCCTGCGAAATCAGTCTGATGTTCCTGACTCATTTCGCCAATCATCTGCTCCGGGGTGATACCAAGCTGCTGAGCTTTAAGCATGATCGGCGTGCCGTGGGCATCGTCGGCGCAGATGAAGTTGACCTCGTGGCCGCGCATTCGCTGGTAACGGACCCAGACATCAGCCTGGATGTGCTCCAGCATATGGCCGAGGTGGATTGAGCCGTTAGCGTACGGCAGTGCGCACGTCACCAGAATTTTCTTCGCGACTTGAGTCATAGTAGGCATTACTTCTTAATAGTGAAAAGGGCTTAGATAGTACCAAATGGGAAAATGTTAAGTAAGTACTTCTCTATATTCTTCAGGTAAACTATCAACTGATGGTTTATCTATACAAAAAAGGAGTCGGGATGAACGAACAATCCCAGGCCAAATCACCAGAAGCCTTGCGCGCAATGGTCGCCGGGACACTGGCCAATTTTCAGCACCCAACCCTGAAGCATAACCTCACAACGCTGAAAGCGTTGCACCATGTCGCCTGGATGGACGACACGCTGCATGTGGAACTGGTTATGCCATTCGTCTGGCATAGCGCGTTCGAAGAGTTAAAAGAGCAATGTAGCGCCGAACTGCTGCGCATCACCGGAGCGAAAGCTATCGACTGGAAACTGTCGCATAACATAGCCACTCTGAAACGCGTGAAGAATCAGCCGGGAATTAACGGCGTGAAGAACATTATCGCGGTCAGTTCCGGTAAAGGTGGCGTGGGTAAATCCTCCACGGCGGTAAACCTGGCGTTGGCACTGGCGGCGGAAGGGGCAAAAGTCGGCATTCTGGACGCCGATATCTACGGCCCATCAATCCCTACCATGCTGGGCGCAGAAAATCAGCGTCCAACTTCGCCGGACGGTACCCATATGGCACCGATTATGTCTCATGGCCTGGCAACTAATTCAATTGGTTATCTGGTGACAGACGACAATGCGATGGTGTGGCGTGGCCCAATGGCGAGCAAGGCGTTAATGCAAATGTTGCAGGAAACCTTGTGGCCGGATCTCGACTATCTGGTGCTTGATATGCCGCCAGGTACCGGTGACATTCAATTGACATTGGCACAAAACATTCCAGTAACCGGTGCAGTCGTGGTCACCACCCCGCAGGACATCGCGTTGATCGATGCGAAAAAAGGCATTGTGATGTTCGAGAAAGTCGAGGTTCCGGTGCTCGGTATTGTCGAGAACATGAGTGTGCATATTTGCAGTAACTGTGGTCACCATGAACCGATTTTCGGTACCGGTGGTGCAGAGAAACTGGCCGAGAAATACCACACACAGCTGCTGGGGCAGATGCCGTTACACATCTCCTTACGTGAGGATCTCGATAAAGGCACGCCAACGGTTATCAGCCGTCCTGAGAGCGAATTTACCGCTATCTACCGCCAGCTGGCTGACCGCGTTGCAGCTCAGCTCTACTGGCAGGGTGAAGTCATTCCAGGCGAGATTTCCTTCCGCGCGGTCTAACGCGTATTAACCATTCTGATTATTCTTCATACACCGCAGAGATGTTACATTGATGCGGTGTATTTGTTTTTGCAACATTAATGAACACTTATTTAATGCTGCGAATATTCTGCGGACCTTCGTCCGAAACTCTACAAAGTCGATTGATCGTACCGGCGATGCTTCATTATCATCCTTCGTGGCTGTGTAGTGGATGTACAGCTATAGTTTGTTATGCACTCATTCTTTCCAGGCATAACATTTACTACAGGGATAACGTTCAATGAATAAGTACTGGCTGTCAGGAATTATTTTTCTTGCCTATGGATTGGCTTCTCCCGCGTTCTCTTCAGAAACTGCCACATTAACGATTAATGGTAGGATCAGTCCCCCGACATGCAGTATGGCTATGGTTAATGGTCAACCTCAACAGCATTGTGGTCAGTTAACGTATAATGTTGATACCTGTCATCAGGTTTCTTCGCCAGTTAAAGGTGGAACGACGGAAGTGATTGCTGCAGATAGCGATAGCAAACGTCGAATCGTGTTAAATCGCTACGATTAATTTGCCATCCTGGTTTTTTAATCGGATTTAGAAAGCTGAAATCATTCACACGAATGATTTCAGCTTTTTTATTGATATCAATAATACCATTTACAAAAATCTGCATTAATTAATAGATGTGATAAATATTTAATGTGCTGAAGTATTTGTTGTATTTATATTGCAATAGTTAATTTATTATTAGATCAACAAAGCAATATATTTACATTGCGGCAACTTTTTTGATGTGAGAAATTTGTTTCCAAGAAATACAGACTCTTAACAACCAAAAAATAAATTTTATTAAGGAATATATTATGAAACGTTCAATTATTGCTGCCGCTGTCTTTTCTTCTTTTTTTATGAGCGCTGGGGTATTTGCCGCAGACGTTGATACCGGAACATTAACCATTAAAGGGAATATTGCAGAATCTCCGTGTAAATTCGAAGCGGGTGGCGATTCAGTAAGTATTAATATGCCAACTGTACCAACCACTGTCTTTGAAGGTAAAGCTAAATACTCGACCTATGATGATGCAGTCGGTGTAACCAGCAGCATGTTAAAAATTAGCTGTCCGAAAGAAGTTGCTGGTGTAAAACTCTCGTTGATTACCAACGATAAAATAACCGGAAACGATAAGGCGATAGCCAGTAGCAACGATACCGTGGGGTACTATCTCTATTTAGGTGATAACAGCGATGTCCTGGATGTTTCTGCACCTTTTAACATTGAGAGTTATAAAACAGCGGAAGGTCAATATGCTATTCCGTTTAAAGAAAAATACCTGAAGCTGACAGATAATTCAGTGCAATCAGGTGATGTGTTATCTTCTCTGGTTATGCGTGTGGCGCAGGATTAATAAATAAAATTTCAAGTTTCTCCAGGTAATAAACATGGCCGCTATCCCCATGGTGGCCTTTTAATTTAAGAGGCATTAAGATGAAAGGATTATTAGCTTTACTCATTTCTTCTATGGTCCTTCCTGCACATGCCGGTATTGTTATCTACGGGACGCGTATTATTTACCCGGCAGAAAATAAAGAAGTGATGGTGCAGTTGATGAATCAGGGAAACCGTTCTTCGCTGCTGCAGGCGTGGATTGATGATGGTGATACGTCATTACCACCGGAAAAAATTCAGGTTCCTTTCATGTTAACGCCACCAGTGGCAAAAATAGGGGCAAATTCCGGGCAGCAAGTAAAAATCAAAATTATGCCGAATAAACTACCCACTAATAAAGAGAGTATTTTTTGTCTGAATGTTCTGGATATTCCACCAAATAGTCCAGAACAAGAAGGTAAGAATGCACTGAAGTTTGCGATGCAAAACAGAATTAAGTTGTTTTACCGGCCAGCGGGTATTGCTCCGGTAAATAAAGAGACCTTTAAAAAGTTACTGGTAAATCGCAGTGGCAATGGATTGGTGATAAAAAATGACTCAGCTAATTGGGTGACGATTTCGGATGTCAAAGCTAATAATGTTAAAGTCAATTATGAAACTATTATGATTGCCCCCTTAGAAAGTCAGAGTGTTAATGTCAAAAGTAATAATGCAAATAACTGGCATCTGACCATTATCGATGACCATGGCAACTATATTAGTGACAAAATTTAATTGCAGGAGCTACCTATGTTGAGAATGACCCCACTTGCATCAGCAATCGTAGCGTTATTGATCGGCATTGAAGCTTATGCAGCTGAAGAAACCTTTGATACCCATTTCATGATAGGTGGAATGAAAGACCAGCAGGTTGCAAATATTCGTCTTGAAGATAATCAGCCCTTGCCGGGGCAGTATGACATCGATATTTATGTCAATAAGCAATGGCGTGGGAAATATGAGATCATTGTTAAAGACAACCCGCAAGAAACATGTTTATCAAGGGAAATGATCAAGCGGTTAGGCATTAATACCGATAACTTTGCCAGCGGTAAGCAATGTTTAACATTTAAGCAACTTATTCAGGGCGGGAGCTATACCTGGGATATCGGAGTTTTTCGTCTCGATTTCAGTGTCCCGCAAGCCTGGGTGGAAGAACTGGAAAGTGGCTATGTACCACCTGAAAACTGGGAGCGGGGTATTAATGCGTTTTATACCTCTTATTATATGAGTCAGTATTACAGCGATTATAAAGCGTCCGGTAATAGCAAGAGTACATATGTACGTTTTAACAGCGGGTTAAATTTATTGGGGTGGCAACTGCATTCTGATGCCAGTTTCAGTAAAACAAATAACAATCCAGGGGTGTGGAAAAGCAATACCCTGTATCTGGAACGTGGATTTGCCCAACTTCTCGGCACGCTTCGTGTGGGTGATATGTACACATCAAGCGATATTTTTGATTCTGTTCGCTTCAGCGGTGTGCGGTTGTTTCGTGATATGCAGATGTTGCCTAACTCGAAACAAAATTTTACGCCACGAGTGCAGGGGATTGCTCAGAGTAACGCGCTGGTAACTATTGAACAGAATGGTTTTGTGGTTTATCAGAAAGAGGTTCCTCCAGGCCCGTTTGCGATTACAGATTTGCAGTTGGCCGGTGGTGGAGCGGATCTTGATGTCAGCGTGAAAGAGGCGGACGGTTCGGTAACCACCTATCTGGTGCCTTATGCAGCGGTACCAAATATGCTGCAACCCGGCGTGTCGAAATATGATTTTGCGGCGGGTCGTAGCCATATTGAAGGGGCGAGCAAACAAAGTGATTTTGTCCAGGCGGGTTATCAGTATGGTTTTAATAACTTATTAACGCTGTATGGTGGCTAGATGGTCGCGAATAATTATTACGCGTTCACTTTGGGGACTGGCTGGAATACACGCATTGGTGCCATTTCCGTCGATGCCACGAAGTCGCATAGTAAACAAGACAACGGCGATGTGTTTGACGGGCAAAGTTATCAAATTGCCTATAACAAATTTGTGAGCCAAACGTCGACACGTTTTGGTCTGGCGGCCTGGCGTTATTCGTCGCGTGATTACCGGACATTTAACGATCACGTTTGGGCAAACAATAAAGATAATTATCGCCGTGATGAAAACGATATCTATGACATTGCCGATTATTACCAGAACGATTTTGGCCGTAAAAATAGCTTTTCTGCCAATATGAGCCAGTCATTGCCAGAAGGCTGGGGTTCTGTGTCCTTAAGTACGTTATGGCGAGATTACTGGGGGCGTAGCGGCAGCAGTAAGGATTATCAGTTGAGTTATTCCAACAACCTGCGAAGGATAAGCTATACCCTCGCGGCAAGCCATGCTTATGACGAGAATCATCATGAAGAGAAACGTTTTAATATTTTTATATCGATTCCCTTTGATTGGGGTGATGACGTTACGACGCCTCGTCGGCAAATATATATGTCTAACTCAACGACGTTTGATGATCAGGGGGTTGCCTCAAATAATACGGGATTATCAGGAACCGTTGGAAGCCGGGATCAGTTTAACTATGGGGTCAACCTGAGTTATCAGTATCAGGGAAATGAAACGACAGCTGGGGCGAATTTAACCTGGAACGCGCCGGTTGCGACAGTGAATGGCAGTTATAGTCAGTCGAGTGCTTATCGACAGGCTGGAGCCAGTGTTTCAGGGGGCATTGTCGCCTGGTCGGGTGGCGTTAATCTGGCAAACCGTCTTTCTGAAACGTTTGCTGTGATGAATGCGCCAGGAATTAAAGATGCTTATGTCAATGGGCAAAAATATCGCACAACAAACCGTAATGGAGTGGTGGTATACGACGGAATGACACCTTATCGGGAAAATTACCTGATGTTGGATGTGTCACAAAGCGATAGCGAAGCAGAATTACGTGGCAACCGGAAAATTGCCGCCCCTTATCGCGGCGCGGTTGTACTGGTTAATTTTGATACCGATCAGCGCAAGCCATGGTTTATAAAAGCGTTAAGAGCGGATGGGCAACCATTAACGTTTGGTTATGAAGTCAATGATATCCATGGTCATAATATTGGTATTGTCGGCCAGGGAAGCCAGTTATTTATTCGCACCAATGAAGTACCGCCATCGGTTAATGTGGCAATTGATAAGCAACAAGGGCTTTCATGCACAATCACCTTCGGTAAAGAGATTGATGAAATTAAAAATTATATTTGCCAGTAATAGTCAGGTGGTTCTATGGAAATTCGCATAATGCTATTTATATTAATGATGATGGTTATGCCTGTGAGCTATGCGGCATGTTATAGTGAGTTATCTGTTCAGCACAATTTGGTTGTTCAGGGGGATTTTGCACTTACTCAAACACAAATGGCGACATATGAGCATAATTTTAATGATTCGTCATGCGTGAGTACAAATACTATCACCCCTATGAGCCCGTCGGATATTATTGTTGGACTTTATAACGATACCATTAAATTAAATTTACATTTTGAATGGACAAATAAAAACAACATTACATTGTCAAATAATCAGACCAGTTTCACCAGTGGTTATTCGGTAACGGTGACACCTGCGGCCAGTAATGCAAAAGTGAATGTTTCTGCGGGGGGCGGTGGTTCAGTGATGATTAATGGCGTTGCGACATTATCCAGTGCTTCATCATCGACACGCGGGAGTGCCGCAGTACAATTTCTACTGTGTTTATTAGGTGGTAAGTCATGGGATGCATGTGTAAATAGCTACAGAAATGCATTGGCACAAAATGCAGGTGTCTATTCCTTTAATCTGACATTGTCATACAACCCGATAACCACAACCTGCAAACCGGACGATTTATTAATTACGTTAGAGAGTATTCCCGTTTCACAATTACCAGCCACAGGTAACAAAACAACAATAAATAGTAAAAAAGGGGATATTATTCTGCGTTGTAAAAATTTATTAGGTCAACAAAATCAAACATCACGGAAAATGCAGGTGTATTTATCAAGTTCTGACTTGTTAACCAACAGCAACACGATCCTGAAAGGTGCGGAAGATAATGGCGTAGGATTTATTCTTGAAAGTAATGGTACGCCAGTCACACTTTTAAATATCACTAACAGCAGTAAAGGATATACAAATTTAAAAGAAATTGCGGCAAAGTCAAAACTTACAGATACAACGGTTTCAATTCCGATAACGGCCAGTTACTACGTCTACGATACAAACAAAGTTAAATCTGGCGCACTGGAGGCAACCGCATTAATCAACGTGAAATACGACTAATAACAAGCAAGACGAGCAAGTGGCTAATAATAAAAATATTAAGGTGTCTGCATTCCCCCCTCTCTCCGAGGGGGCTTTTTTTTAGCGATGATAAAAAATCTCACCGTCGTAGGCTTTAATGATTTTACCGTCGGTGTCGCTGATCAACACGTACGCGCCACCCATATAGGTCCAGTGCGTCCCGGCATCAGGCGCGGGCAGGTTACGTAACTGCCACTGCTTAATGTTGTACTCATCGGTGCGGTACATCTCTGGGACGGTGTCACCTGGTTTGAAATGCTTAAAGTCAGCAATGAAACTGCTTAACTCATACTTAGAAATTCCCGAGGTATTGGTCGAACCCGCGGTGGCTGGTGCGGCCCAGGCGGCACTGGTAACCAGCAAAAGCGCACCCAGCAACATCTTATTTTTAATGGTCATAAACTCTCCACTTTGGGGATCTGTAATATCAGTCGCATATCTTTCCTGCCATACAATATAACTGACAAGCGATATTTTGTTAGTGATCCCATGATTTCGTAAAAAGTGTAAATGAAAGGATGCCCTAAAAGCATCCTTAGCGAGCAGAGAGTCAGCGGAAATAGCTGATTTAAGAATCATCCTGGGCTGAAGATAACATACAAGCCTAAAGGATTGAGTTATCGCATTATGCCCATGAAGCCATGTACGCCCATATACACACCAACTAAGCCAATCAACAGACTGGAAAAATAGGGGGCGCGTTTAGCGAGAGTGTTAAATCCGCTCCAGCGTTTTGCGACCTGCTGAACGCTGATTGCTGCGCCAACGCCTACGGTGACAAGCGTTAACGCCAGGCCAATGCTGAAACTGACGACCAGTGTTGCGCCCAGTGTCAGGGCTTTCAACTGAATGCAAATCAACAGCACGGTAATTGCTGCCGGGCAGGGGATAAGGCCACCGGTTAAGCCAAATAGCAAAATTTGCCAGTTGGTGACCTCTCTACCATCAAAGCGTCGTTTAATGTCATTGGCATGGGCTCGTGCATGGGCATCCTGATACTCGCCATGTTCGTGATGGTGATGATGTCCATGGTCGTGGTGATCTTCGTGATCGTGGTGATGATGCTCATGATCATGCTCGTGCATATTCTCCAGCCAGTTGCGTTCGCCGCGCCAGGTACGCCAGAACATCCAGAACGCGGTGCTAATAATGATCACTGCGGAAATCAACTGGAGCCACGGTTCTGCTGATTGAGCAGTAAAGCGTTTGCTGATCACCATCCCGCCAAAGGCAATTAACCAGACCACTGCGGTATGCGAAATGGTTGCTGCCAGTCCGAGCATCACCGCCTGTTTAATGGTGCCTTTGATGGCGATGATAAACGCCGCCATCATCGTTTTTGAGTGCCCCGGTTCCAGGCCATGAAGCGCACCAAGTAAGATGGCGCTGGGGATGAAGAACCAGGCGTTTCCTTGCTGAAGAAGTGTTGTAAATTCGGTCATGATAATAATTCTTAGTATTAATTCGGCAATCTGATTCTACTCCCCCCCAGTACCTGATACTACCCCCCAGTAGATTAATAGTGCTATGATTTTTCATATTCTTGTTAACCAGGTGTTGCCATGTCTCATACAATCCGTGATAAACAGAAACTGAAAGCGCGTGCCAGTAAGATTCAGGGCCAGGTCGTGGCGCTCAAGAAAATGCTCGACGAGCCGCACGAATGCGCTGCAGTTTTACAACAGATTGCTGCTATCCGTGGCGCGGTGAACGGTCTGATGCGGGAAGTGATTAAAGGTCATCTGACGGAACACATCGTTCACCAGGGGGATGAGCTAAAACGTGAAGAAGATCTGGATGTCGTTCTGAAGGTGCTGGATTCATATATCAAATAATTTATTAACGCGATTGTAAAACTGCCGTTTTTCCTCGTTTACAACGCGTGCGCTGGACATTACCATCCTCCTCTGCGATTTATCATCGCAACCAAACGACTCGGGGTGCCCTTCTGCGTGAAGGCTGAGAAATACCCGTATTTTCTCATTTAGTGTTTTTTGTAGTTCGGGGGTGTTCGTGATTGTTTGTGTATATGTTTGATATACAATGATTTAATTGGCTTTCTTGTTTGTTGCTGTTCGTTGTTGTTTGCCGAGCTTCAGCGAAATGTGTGGTCAGTTGTGTGGTCAGTTTTTTGAGGCTGGAGGACTGAAAAGAGGATCTGATAGTGGGAAAAGCACTAAACAAACTGAGCGATTCAACGTTAAAAAAATTGGTGGCTGTCCAGGCAGAAAAAGAGCGTTTTTACTCCGACGGGGGCGGGCTGGAGATTAAACACTCAAAGGGAGGCAAATTAACCTGGTATTTCCGGTACCGAACGGGAGGCCGTGAGGTTGCCGCAGAGCGGTTAAAGCTGGGGGCTTACCCGGAATTGTCGCTGAAATCTGCAAGGGAAAAGCGAACACAGTGCCGGGCATGGCTGGCTGAGGGTAAAAACCCTCGGTATGAGTTGTGCGCCACAGTACAAGAAGCACTAAAACCCGTTACGGTGAAGGAAGCGATTAACTACTGGCTGGAGGAATACGCGAAGGATAACCGCAAAGATTACATAAAGCTGGTGCAGCGTATGGATAAGCACATCATTTGCCATATCGGGGCAATTCCCCTTGATAAGTGTGATACAAGGCAGTGGATCGCATGTTTTGACCGCGTACGAAAAAAAGCACCAGTAGCAGCGGGCCATGTCATGCAGACATGCAAACAGGCGCTAAAGTTTTGCCGCAGGCGGCGCTACGCGTTTAGCAACGCCCTGGACGATTTGATCGTTACTGATGTGGGTAAGAGAGCAGAAATCCGCGAGAGAGTGCACAGCAACAGCGAACTAAAAGAAATTCTACGCGCTATTGATGGTGATGTGTTCGCTCCCTATTACAGTGCGTTAATGCGCTTGTTAATTGTGTTCGGGTGTAGAACGGCAGAGATCAGACTTTCAGAGATCAAAGAATGGGATCTGAAAGAAATGTTGTGGACAGTGCCAAAAGAGCACAGCAAAACGAAGGTAACAATATTCCGACCTATTCCTGATGGCATTTTGCCGTTCATTCAGAAGCTGGTGGAGCAAAACGCACACACTGGGTTATTACTCGGCGAACTGAAAAAAGATACCACGGTGGCGCAATATGGACGAAATGCGCATAAGCGGCTTAAGCAGGAACACTGGACGCTGCATGATTTCCGACACACGTTTACAACTATGCTGAATGATTTAGGTGTCGATCCGCATATCGTGGAGCACATCACAGCGCATCAGATGCCAGGTCAGCAAAAAACCTATAACCATTCACGCTATTTGCAGGCGAAACGGGACGCACTGAATCTATGGGTTGAGCGTCTTGATATGATTGCAGGATATAATGAAAATATTGTGATATTGAGAGGGATACAATGACGAAAAAAGTAAATAGTAAAAAAGATTTACCAAAGTCATTTGATTTAGGTAAATATGATTGCCTAGAAAACTTGTCGGATAAAGATCTATTTCGCCAATTATATTGGCGACAAGATGATTTAACAATGAAACATTCTGAGATGCCTGAATATGGTTTTATGTTTGGTGCTGAATACCCGTTGCATAATAATTACGGGGATCCATTTGGAGAGCTGAAAGAAGACGATTGGTTTTGTGATAAACAAAAAGAATATGACCATAAAGTGCAGCCGAAGTTAATTGAGCTAAGTTATGATGATGGAATTAAACCTGTAACAAGGTTTGATATATCAATGATTAATAAACTGACTGCGGAAAGAGGATATTGGAAGGATAAACCAATCATCATAGATAATGAGATGGTTGGAAGTTTAATATCAGAAGATAATGGGATGTTTTGGGCTGTGATGCGTGAACCAGTGAATCTCCTTTCTGATACATTAGATAATATGCTTGTTTCTGTTGACTTACTACATAACAGAGATGATGAGTTGATTGAAGCGTTTACAAAACTATTACCAAAATGGCGTAGTGAACTTTCAATTGTTGAGCCAGACAAACCAATTGCAGGAAGTTGGGAGAGCATACGACGTAAAATTATTGATTATAAGATAATCCCATTAATTGACTTATTATCTTGGGAGTTGTCTACAGATAGAAAAATTTCATTAGGGGTGCTTGCCGTATCTTTGTATCCTGATGGTGAAAAGGACACCTTTGCTATTGCTCAGACTGTAAAACCCTTCTTAGAAAAAATAATGCGCAGCGATTCTTTAGAAAAAATAAGAAAAATGTTATCTAATGAAAATTAATCATGGAGAACGATAAATTAGAATAAAGTTTATTTTTCCAATATTGCACCAACTGCTATGGTAAATAAGATGCCCTTGTTCGGTTACGTTCGAGGGTGTTTTTATGAATCAAAATACACAATTTCAATCACTAACAGATCGCGTAATTCGTGAGGATGAATGTCGTAAGTTAACAGGCGTCAGCCGTACTACACGCTACGAACTGGAGAAGAAAGGGGGCTTTCCGTCTCGCCGTAATCTTGGGGGGCGTTCTGTAGGCTGGTTGCTTTCCGAAGTTATGGACTGGGTGCAAAGCCGTGACCGCGTTAATTCAGGTAAGGCAGCGTAGGGGGGGCTATGACACATAAAACAAAGGCGACCAAGGGCGGTCGCCAGTGGCATAACACTAAACTTGAGCATATCCAGAATACCAGGTTGTTGGCTGGTGGGCAATGCTATCAGTCTGGCTCGATTCGCTGCCATGCCTGCAATGAGCGTATTTTCCTAGAATACTCTTTAAGGTACTTCTCAAGGATAAACGCACATGGTGCGAATCTCTCCGGTTCATGTTCGTTTACCGCATTTTTGCGTTGTTTTTTCTTGGATGAGGATAATTTCTTTAATGATTTGTCAGTCATCGTAGATACCTGTAACCCTGTGCGCCACAGTTCACCGCACCACGGCGCTGGTGATGGTTACTCCTGCTCTTTGGCCTTGCGACGCTGGCGGTATTCAACTTCTCGCTTTAATGCTGCTGTTACAAACTGCCCTGTACTTTCACCAGGCATTTTTACCGCCTCAACATTGTTCATAACTTCATGCGGAACCCTTGCCGCAACTGTTTGTGATTTTGCGTTTACTGCTTTTGTCGCCATGTTGTGTACCCCTTACAAAAAACAAATGCAGTATGCAGGAAAAAAAATAAGTGTTCAACACTTGACGTGTTTAACACCTAGGCTTAAATTGGTGTTTAACACCTTGTTGATGCAAGGTGCAGAAACGACGAAACCCGGCAGTGCGCTAACACTAACCGGGCTTCTAACCACCAACGATAGAAAGCGTATCGAGGTAGCTATGAGAAATCATACCACACACCCGCAAGGGCGGGACTCGCACGACCTGAATAAATACATCTGGCGTTTTATCGCCCTGAGCACCGCACAACCGCGCGTGATTCACATCGTGGCCACCAGCGAACAGGAAGCACGCCAGCAATCCCCGGCTGGCTGCGTGATGGTATTCGCCGCCCGTATTCGTCAGGGGGTGTGCCATGCCTGATATGTCAAATTACCAGTACCTGATTAATCCGCATTTTAACTGTGAGCATGATATTGCTAAAAAGGTTTATTCCGCTGCGGATGGGGCTACTGACAATATATCAATGGGTATTGCGTCAATTGGTAGCCTGATGTGGCATGCGTCAGAAAATGAGGACTATGACGAAAAGGCTATGCGCATTGATATGGGTAATATCGGTTTGTTACTGGCAATGCTTGGGCAGTTTGATATTTCGTTACGGTGCACCATTGAAAATGCCACAGATGCATTAAATGCCATAAAGAAAGCGAATACTGATTCAAATCGGGGATAAATAATCATGAGAACATATTTATCTGGCTTGACTGCCAGCGGTTATGCACACCCCAAAATTATCCCCGGCGCTATTTATCTGGATAAGAACGGTAACAGAGTAACGGTAAAAGAACTGATGTTTGACCGTGTGTATTTTATTCGTGATGGCTATTCATTTCATAGTTCGCTGAACGTGGAGATCTTTATTAGCAGATTCAGGCGGGAAATCCCGCTTTCCAGAAATAACCATGTGTCATGTATGGATGTTGATAAAAAACTACAGGAACTGAAAAACATGATTGCCGCGTGGAGAGAGCAGAAATGAAAAAAGCGCCAAATTTAAAACACCAGCCGCGTGACAAAATGACGGAAGTCATCATTTTTGCGGGTAGTGATGCGTGGGCACATGCGAAACAGTGGCAGGAACAGGACGGGCGACTGGCTGGCGATAACGTGCCACCTGTCTGGCTTGGAGAGCAACAACTTGCCGAACTGGACAACCTGCAAATCGTACCGGACGGACGCTATCGCGTGCGTCTCTATCAGGCGGGGTTATTGCGTCCGGGGCTTGTTAATACCATCGGGCAGAAACTGGCAGTGGCAGGTGTCAGGGATGCTGATTATTACCCTGAAGGAATGCACAGCCAGAAACGGGAGAACTGGCGCGAATATCTGGAACGTGAACGGGCAGAGCAGGCGGAAAAGAAAAAGGTAGTTGAACTGCCTGTAAAGAAAAAAGAGCGGGTAAAAGACGATAACGCTTCATCACTGGCGCTTAACCAGATGGGAGCAAGTCAACGCGGCGAAGTTCTCCTGGCACATTATGGCGGTGAACTGGCGATTCATGCTGACTCTGACACTGTTCACCATTACAACGGCGTTGTATGGGAGCCAGTACAGGATAAAGAATTACAGCGAGCTATGGCACAGATTTTCATTGATGCGGAGATCAGCTATTCGCAGAACGCCATTAAATCGGCGGTCGATACCATGAAGTTAAGTTTGCCTGTAATGGGGAATACAGCCCGTAACCTGATTGGATTCAGTAACGGGGTATTTGATACCAGAACAGGTAATTTTCGGGAGCATAACAAAAACGACTGGTTGTTAATTGCCAGTGAATTACCTTTCAGCCCACCAGCAGAGGGGGAAACGCTGGCAACACATGCGCCGAATTTCTGGAAGTGGTTACGCCGTTCGGTGGCTGAGAATGACCGCAAGGCGGATCGCGTACTGGCTGCATTATTCATGGTGCTGGCGAACCGGTACGACTGGCAGTTATTCATTGAGGTAACAGGTCCAGGGGGAAGTGGTAAAAGCGTGATGGCGGAGATTTGCACCATGCTGGCGGGTAAGGCCAACACAGTATCGGCAAGCATGAAGGCGCTGGAAGATGCAAGGGAACGCGCGTTAGTGGTTGGCTTTTCGCTGATTATCATGCCGGATATGACCCGCTACGCTGGTGATGGGGCAGGGATTAAGGCTATTACAGGCGGTGACAAGGTGGCAATTGACCCGAAACACAAAGCCCCCTACTCAACGCGTATTCCGGCAGTAGTGCTGGCGGTTAACAATAACGCCATGTCATTCAGTGACCGCAGCGGGGGGATCTCACGTCGTCGGGTGATATTCAATTTTTCGGAAGTTGTACCGGAGAACGAACGTGATCCAATGCTGGCGGAAAAAATAGAAGGTGAGCTGGCGGTAGTGATTCGCCATCTGCTTACACGGTTTGCTAACCAGGACGAAGCCAGACGCCTGTTATATGAGCAGCAGAAATCTGAAGAAGCACTGGCGATAAAGCGAGAGGGGGATTCGCTGGTGGACTTCTGCGGCTATCTCATGGCGTCGGTAATGTGTGATGGCCTGTTAGTGGGTAATGCTGAAATTGTGCCATTCAGCCCACGCAGGTATCTCTATCATGCCTATCTGGCTTATATGAGGGCACATGGGTTTGGTAAACCTGTAACACTGACGCGCTTCGGTAAAGATATGCCGGGGGCAATGGCGGAATATGGCAGGGAGTATATGAAACGGAAAACGAAGCACGGTTTGCGTTCAAACGTGACACTGACGGAGGAATCAGAAGACTGGATGCCATCATGTGTATCGGTCACTAATGACGATAGCAAAAATTAAACTTATGGAATAACTGTTCACCACTGTTCACCCTGTCATAAATATCTTTTATATCAGTATATTATAGGGTGAACAGTTATTTATGAACTGTTCACCAAACTATTCACTGTTCACCTTTTTGATTGTTTATTGAGCTTCAAGGGTGAACAGTGGTGAACAGTTGGTGAATAGTTTTTGTGAAACTGTTCACCCATTAACATTATGAATTAAAAGAGAAAATATCAAAAGGTGAACAGGTGAAGGGTTAAAACGCAAAAATTTTAATTTACTGCTGTGAGATAAAGCCTATGACAGCGAAGCACACAAAAAAATCACAATCGCACGCTCTTGATTTGACGGAACACTGGTTAAGGGTGTCGATAAAAATCATCGACCGCAACGCCGGGGAAGGATACGCGAAAGCACATCCCGAACTGATAAGCGCATTAATGACCACGGCGGCGGCAAATTTTGCCACGTTGACAGAGCGGGAGATTGCCGAAGCGGAACAGGTGACAACCATCAACGTTAACACCGGAGGGATGGAATCATGACAGCACAGATAGCCGCTTACGGGCGGCTGGCAAATGACCCGCAGTTAAAGACCACCAGCAAGGGTACACAAATGGCGATGGTAAGTATGGCAGTACCCCTGCCATGCAGTCAGGCTGATGATGGTGCGGTGACGATGTGGCTTTCTGTTCTGGCGTTTGGCAGACAGGCCGAAGCACTGGCAAAACACCACAAAGGCGAACTGGTGAGCGTGGCGGGTAACATGCAGGTAAGTCAGTGGACAGGCCAGAACGGCGAAACTCGGCAAGGCTGGCAGGTTATCGCAGACAGCGTAATCAGTGCGCGAACGGTGCGACCAGGCGGCAAAAAAGGCCAGCAGAACCAGGCGACTGACGCACTGAACAGGGCAAAACAGCAGACGGGTCAGCACGATGATCCGTACGGGGACAACATACCGTTTTAGCGACAACAGGGGGGGGCATGCCAGTGACATTTGAAGAAGTCCAGCAACATAAAAAGTTTCATGATTTTGATGATCTGGAAACCATGACAGCAAAAAAATATCGCCGTCTGCTTTCTTCCGATGCGTTGTTTTTTGTGGATCATCATGATTTTCTGCGTAGCTCACTGACCGGGGAAATTTTCGCAACCAACCGTGAGCAGGTGGAAGCAATGATCGAATATCTGTGGAAAATAAGGCGCAGAATGCGCGATCCCGTGAAACGGTAAAATAATAAAGGCCTGGTAAAATCCAGGCCATTTTTTTACAGTAAGCCTATTAGGGCACTTGCGCCAGCCCCAACAATGCTGGCAACGGTACTGTTTTCCAGTAACTGCTTTAATACTGATTTGGCTTGTACATCCCCCAATTTAGCGACTTTTTCAACCAGTTCAGTGATGCTGATGTTTACCAGCATATGGTTATGCTCACCTATCTGCACTTGATCACCACTAATTGAACCAATGTTAAATGTATTACTTTTAGTTGGCGTCATATGTTCATTTCCCGTGATATTTTCAATATAGAGAGTCAACATATTTGGATGGTTGGTTCCCTGTCTGAGGGTTCCATTGGGAAGCAACTTCATATCTATAATTTTTAGATTTATCTCGTTTTTACCGACACGCTGGATAATGTGTTGACCAATAGTTACTTCCGGTTCATTTGTATATGGAATTAATACCTTGTTTTCTTTTGCGTTTCTTTTACCTCTGAATGATTCGCCATTAATTATGAAAGTATCAGGGTATGCCATTGCGCTTAAATTCATGATGCGTCCTTTGTTGTAGTCAGAGACAGCAATAATAGGCCATGGTTTACTTCTTTTGTAAATTATTTGTTCGTGTTCTTTCGTGGTTGTTCGGTCTGACTGTCAGGTGTTTACATACTGATTTTTATGTATATGTTGGAGCGTGGCACTCAGACGTGAGCCGCCACAATGCCGCCTGACCCCTGCGCGATGCCGGGTTGATCTGCGAGATGCCGGGAGTGTCGGGCGCGCTCCCTCCGTGTTGGTTTCACGTCCTGAATCTTAACCAATACGAGAAAACCTTCATGAAGAAATTAATCGAACTCCGCCAGCAAAAAAACGCCCTGAAAAACCAGATGCGATCCCTGCTGGAAAAAGCCGACAGTGAAAACCGCAGCCTGAACGATGACGAGGGCAAACAGTTTGATGAACTGCGTGCAAAAGCCGATTCCCTCGACACAGAAATCTCCCGTCTTGAAGCTGTTGCGGATGAAGAACGTAACCAGCCAGGTGTTTCCGTCGAAGAGAAAATCACCAAAGACGAACTGCGCTCTTACATTCTGACCGGGGAAACCCGCAACTTGTCCGGCAGTGTCCCGGCTGATGGTGGTTATACGGTTATCCCGGAACTGAACAGAGAAATTATGCGTCAGCTTTCTGATGAATCGGTGATGCGTAAAATCTGTACTGTTAAAACCATTCACAGCAATGAATTTAAGCAACTGGTTTCCGCTGGTGGCGCGGTGGTTGAGCATGGCGAGGAAGGTGCGGCACGTAACCAGACGGCAACGCCGAAACTGAACGAAGTCAGCATCCGCCTGTATCCGATCTACGCTTACCCGAAAACCACTCAGGAAATTATCGATTTTTCCGAAGTCGATATTATGAGCTGGTTATCTTCTGAAATTGGCGACACTTTCGTTGATACCGAAGAAACGGATCTGGTTTCCGGTGATGGCGAGAAAAAAGCTAAAGGTTTCCTGGCGTTCCCGCGCACTGCGGATAACGACAAAACCCGTCCTTTCGGTACGCTCCAGACGAAAAAAGTTACTGGCAGTCTCAGCGCCGACATGCTGATTGACCTGAAATTTACGCTGCGCAATAAGTACCGCAAAAAAGCTGTATGGGTGATGAACTCAAATACAGCCGCCTCCGCACAAAAACTGAAAAATGCCACTGGTGATTACATCTGGCGCGATCGTTTACAGGCTGGTGATCCTGATTCTCTGCTGGGGCTTCCGGTTGAATATCTGGAATTTATGCCGGACGGTGTGATTGCAGTAGGTGACTTTAAGCGCGGTTATTTCATCGTTGACCATGAAACCGGTACGCGTACCCGTCCGGACTTCAGCGAACCCGGATTCATTAACATCTATACCCAGAAATATCTGGGCGGTGGTGTGGTGGATTCGAACGCCATCAAGATTCTGGAAATTCAGGCTGGTGAGTAATGAGCAAGGAGGCTTCGGCCTCCTTTTTAGCTTCAGGGGATACACCGATGAAAAACACCGATTTTGAAATCCGCACATCTGAACTGACCGCCAGCAATAAAAAGCTGGTGGGATATGCCGTTCGCTGGAACAGCCTTTCAGAAATTATCTGGGACGAATTCCGCGAACAGTTCACGCCGGGGGCTTTTGCTGACTATCTGGTGGCGGGTAATGATGTGCGCTGCCTGTATGAGCATGACTATACCCAACTGCTGGGGCGCACCAAATCCGGCACTCTGGTATTGACTGAGGATAACACCGGGTTACGTTTTGAACTGACACCGCCAAATACCCAGCTTGGAAAAGATGTGCTTACGCTGGTGGAGCGTGGCGACATTACAGGAATGAGCTTTGGCTTTCGCGCATTATGCGAGGAGTGGAATATCGCGCAAAAACCGTATCTGCGCACTGTTACCGCTGCAGAACTCCGTGAAATCACGATAACGTCAATGCCTGCTTATCCCGAATCCGGCGTGGAGATTGCCCACCGTTCGTTGTTTGCACTGCACCCTGAATTACGCCCGGCAGGAAATAATCGTCATCGCTGGGCTGACCTGGCGGGGTTGTGATATGTGGTGGCCTTTTAGTCGTAAAAAAAGCGAGCAGCGTAACCTGTCCATTGATGATTTTCTGGCGCTGTCCGGCGTACCGAATACCGGATCCGGAGAATATGTTTCTGCCGGGACGGCTGAATCATTGCCTGCAGTGATGAACGCGGTTTCTGTCATCGCTGAGGCGGTGGCCACGATGCCGTGTTATCTGTATCTGGTACGTAATGACAAGGGCAGAGAGGCGCGGGAATGGCTGGACAGTCACCCGGTAGATATTCTGCTGAATGAGCAGCCTAATTCATGCCAGACACCTTACCAGTTTAAACGCACAATGATGCGTCACTGCCTGCTGAACGGTAACGCCTATGCGGTTATTGAGTGGGGGCGGGACGGGCAGCCAAAATCACTTCATCCTTATGCGCCGGGGTGTGTTGTACCGGAACGCACAGGCGCACACAAATACCGATATACCATCACCGAACCCTATACAGGAACGGTGCGCACGTATTTACAGGAAGAAGTTCTGCATCTCCGCTATGCCTCGGATGATGGCTTTCTGGGGCGCTCCCCCGTCACGATTTGCCGTGAGGCACTTGGGCTTGGCCTTGCTCAACAGCGCCACGGAGCCAGCATTATGAAAGATGGCATGATGGCGGCAGGGATTATCACGTCAGGCGAATGGCTGGACGGCGTGAAAGGTAAACAGGCATTAGATGCTCTGGAACGCTACAAGGGGGCGAAAAATGCCGGAAAAACGCCAATCCTTGAAGGGGGCATGGATTACAAGCAACTGGGAATGAGTAACCAGGATGCGGAATGGCTGGCCTCCCGTCGCTTCTCCATTGAAGACATCGCCCGCATGTTCAACGTATCGCCTATTTTTCTGCAGGAATACAGCAACAGCACCTACAGCAATTTCAGCGAGGCAAGCCGCGCGTTTCTGACCATGACAATGCGCCCATGGCTGGCGAACTTCGAACAGCAAATCAAGGCCGCTTTGCTGGTGGCTTCTCCCGTACCTGGTACCCGTTATCTGGTTGAGTTTGATTCAGCCGATTTATTACGCGCCACACCCACCGAACGTTATGCCACGTATGAGAAAGGGATTAAGAACGGGATCATGAATCCGAACGAAGCCCGTGAGCGTGAGGGTATGCCGCCGCGTGAGGGGGGTGACGAGTTCAGCCAGGCATGGAAGCAGACTGTGGAAATTAAAGGTGAAAAAGATGAGTGAATCCAGAATTACGCTTAATGAAGTAATGGCCCATCTTCGCCTTGATGATGATTTTTATGGTGAGGTTGAACTTCTGCAAATATATACCGATGCGGCGCTGGAAGCCTGCCAGAAGCATATCGGGAAACGTTTTGAAGACGGCCTGGAATTTACCCCGGCAATACGTGTTGGTTGCCTGATGTACATCGCTTTTCTGTACGAGAACCGGGAAGCGGTTTCACCAGTTGAGCACTCGGAACTGCCTATGGCTATTTCTGCGCTCTGGTCGGTTTATCGTGATGTGGGGGTGTACTGATGCCGTGGCAACCATTAAGGCGATGCACTGAGCCGGGCTGTAATAAGCGCGTGAAGTCCGGCAAGTGTGAAGAGCACAGGCGGGCTGCATGGCGTGCAGAGGATGCCAGACGGGGACACCGCCGCGCACGTGGGTATTCCCGACAGTGGGACAAATACCGCGCCCTGTACCTGAGCAAAAACCCGTTATGCGTGCGTTGTCTGGCTAAGGGTATTTATACACCAGCTCTTGTGGTGGATCACATCATTCCCATCAATGGCGGCGGTGATGTTCTCTTCTGGCCTGAGTGGAATCACCAGGCATTGTGCCAGACGTGCCACAACCGTAAGACGACATGGGAAGATCCAGCCACGAAAGCAAACCGTAAAGCGGGCATGTATCGCGAGCAGGAAGAACGGGCGGCACACCGTAACGACTGGATGTATGGTGATGATGACTGAACAGGAGCAAACCAGGCTGATACGTGGACTGATAAGGCAGCGTGACACATGGAAGACACAGGAGACAGAGCACAAAGCCAACAGGACAGGGCGCACAAAACGCACCACAGCGAAGCGATTAACCGACCGTGACCGCGAGGTCATGGAATGTTTTCGCAATCGCTGGTGAGGCCGTCAGAGGGGGTGGGGGTGGTTTTCAGGACGAAACCGTCCCTGCCGGACACCGACCGCCCCCTCAAATTTTTGTGCACAGTAATTTTTTTGAAAATAATTGGACGAAAAAAGAACATGGCAAGACCACCAAAAGCCCCCGCTTACCTGGATGAAATCGCGGTCAGGCAGTGGAAGGAAAAATCGCGCCAGCTTTCCGGGCGGGAAGACCTTACCCCCGCCGACTGGAGCAATCTGGAACTGTATTGTGTTAACTACTCCATATACCGCAAAGCCGTCGAAGACCTTGCGACGCGCGGGTTCAGCATTGTTAACAGTCAGGGCAGCGAGAGCAGAAACCCCGCACTGAGCGCAAAGGCTGACGCAGAAAGAATAATGATCAAAATGGCTTCTTTGCTGGGTTTTGACCCGGTAAGCCGCCGCAGAAATCCACCGGAAACAGAGGAAGAGGACGAGCTTGACCGCCTGGCATGAGTACGCAGAAGGCGTAAAAAACGGCAAAATTACGGCCTGTAAACGACTGAAACAGGCCGTTAAACGGTATTTTTCTGACCTTGAAAACCCCCTTTACACGTTCGATCCGGAAGTCGTTGAGCGGTTTATTGCCTTTTCCAGGGTGTGTCCGCACGTAAAAGGCGCAATGCGTGGTAGCCCCATTGAGCTGGAGCCGTGGCAGCAGTTCGCCTTTGCGTGCATCCTGGGCTTTAAGGTTAAGGCCACCGGACGGCGCAAATACACCAGCGCATTCATTGAAGTACCGCGAAAAAATGCCAAATCCACGGTCGCCGCTATCCTGGCTAACTGGTTTCTGGTTATGGAAAACGGGCAGCAGGATATTTACACCGCCGCCGTGAGTCGTGATCAGGCGCGGATCGTGTTTGATGATGCGCGTCAGATGTGCCTTTTATCCCGACCGTTACGAAAGCGGGTAAATATTCAGGCACACAAGGTGATACACCCGAAAACCAACAGCCTGTTAAAGCCGCTGGCAGCAAAAGCGGCAACCATTGAAGGTACAAACCCGAGCCTTGCCATTGTGGATGAATATCACCTGCACCCTGACAACGGTGTTTATTCCGCGCTTGAACTGGGAATGGGGGCACGCCCAGAGGGGCTGTTATTTGCCATCACCACATCGGGGAGCAACGTTGTTTCAGCCTGTAAACAACACTACGACTATTGCTGCCAGATACTGGATGGTGAAGAGGTGAACGAATCCATGTTCGTTCTGATTTATGAGCTGGATGATGAAAGCGAGGTTGACGATCCGGCGATGTGGATAAAGGCGAATCCCAATATCGATGTTTCCGTAGATCGTGAAAAACTGGCCTCAACCATCCAGAAAGCGCGGGGTATTCCGTCGCAGTGGGTGGAAATGCTCACCAAGCGATTCAATATCTGGTGTCAGGGGGCTACGCCGTGGATGGGTAACGGTGCATGGGCGGAGTGCGCCGGAACGTTCGCGGAGGCGGATTTATACGGGCAGGAGTGCTACGCGGGGCTGGACTTATCATCAACCAGCGATATTTCCAGCGTGTGCTATGCCTTCCCGGTCGGTAAAAAGATTATGCTGGTTTCCCGTCACTATCTACCAGAATTTCAGCTACAGAACCCCGCCAATAAAAACCGCGCCATCTATCGCCAGTGGGTAAAGGCGGGCTGGATACGCACAACACCGGGTGACTGCATTGATTATGACCGTATCCGTGATGACATCATGGTGGATGCAGAGAATTTCAATATCAGGCTGGTGGGCTTCGATACATGGAACGCCACGCACTTGAGGACGCAGCTACAGGGTGCAGGATTTGAGGTGGAGCCGTTCCCGCAAACATACCTTCGTTTCAGTCCGGCGGCGAAATCGTTCGAAGTTTTTGTTAACCGGAAGGTGATTGTACATCGTGGTGATCCGGTGATGGCTTGGTCAATGAGTAATGTTGTGATGCAGAGTGACGCGAACGCCAATATCAAGCCGAACAAGAAAAAATCATCCAACAAGATAGACCCGAGCGTTGCGGCGCTGATGGCGTTTGGCACATTCCAGGCAGAGCATGAGGAATTTGCATTCGATATGAGCGACAGCCACAAAGAACGGTTGGCTTTATTTAATGGGATTTGAGAATAGAGTGTAAATGTGGGGTTATATCGATGTTATCGGAAATATAAATTGCTCTAGATCACTATATTACCATCGTGGGGTAGGAAGCCGCTGTTTTGTTGTTTATAAGAGTATTGCAGGACTTTTCCTGTTCAAACTTATGGTGGAATATGATTGATAAATGGGCTGATTACCTTATTTCTAAAGTCCGATATAACGACAAGCACACTCACATTACCCATGTGTATGTGCATGTTGATAAGGGGGATACTGTTGGGGGAGGGGTATCAGAAACACGGCAGTGGGTAGTGAATAAGATCGATAGTGGTTATACGTTTTACACCATTTTCATAGGTGATGACGGTAAGTGGAAGAAGGGTCAAAAAGTGGTTAAAGACCGTGTTAACAACATTGATTACATTACAACTAGAGCCAATGGTACATCTAAGGATAATTTAGAAAATCTTCCTGAGTACTAGGTATTTGGACTCGTTAAAAGCACAAAGCACCATACTGGTGCTTTTTATTTGTGTTTTCGAAAGCATATAAACAATAATAAAAGGCGCTTTACTGTGTTGAGTAGCGTCTTTTAAAATTGAAGTGGTTTACTGATTTGTATCACTTCATATCGTATCATTTAGTGGCTCTGCTTGCGCTGGTGGGTGAGTTGCAGATCTGCAACTCGACCATGAAACTACGGAAACTACCCGTAGTTTGGGTAGTAAGAGTAACACCCAGATTTTGGGGCTTACTCGCGATACCCAAATAAAGGGTATCGGTGGAAGAAATATCGTTTCTCATATATGAGTACCGAGGGCGGAATTCCGCCTTCGGTTACTTATTGTGCTTATGCACAGGGAGGGGCGGGTCAAATCTCTGTACCCTGACGTCTTCTGGACTGCCAGCCCCATCGATTTTTTATACCCGCGAAAAATGAAAAACGCTTCACGCTGGTGGGCCTGATGCCGATATGGGGATCCACATAACGGATTATCCGTGATCATCCACCAGCTTCATAGCGGATAGCCGAAAAATGATAACGGTTAAGCAAAACTGCCAGCAAATTTCCCTTTTGTTTGTTATTGTTCGTCGTTGTTCGTAGGGCTTCAACGAAATGTGTGGTCAGTTGTGTGGTCATTTTTGAGGTTTTTAATTCTTATATGCTTAAAAACTTATTAATTATCAACTGATAACAAAAATTAGTAAGAAATACCCGTATCACCTGATCTGGATAATGCCAGCGTAGGGAAGTCACGGACCACCAGGTCATTGCTTCTTCACGTTATGGCAGGAGCAAACTATGCAAGTCGACCTGCTGAGTTCAGCGCAATCTGCGCACGCGTTACACCTTTTTCACCAACATTCCCCTCTTGTGCACTGTATGACCAACGATGTGGTGCAAACTTTTACTGCCAATACCTTGCTGGCGCTCGGCGCATCGCCAGCGATGGTTATCGAAACCGAAGAAGCCAGTCAGTTTGCGGCTATCGCCAGTGCCTTGTTGATTAACGTTGGCACGCTGACGCAGCCACGCGCACAGGCGATGAGTGCTGCCGTTGAGCAAGCAACACGATCACAAACGCCCTGGACGCTTGATCCGGTTGCGGTTGGTGCGCTCGATTATCGCCGCCGTTTTTGTGTGGAACTTCTGTCCCATAAGCCAACCGCCATACGTGGTAATGCTTCGGAAATCATGGCATTAGCTGGCGTTGCTAATGGTGGACGGGGAGTGGATACCACTGATGCCGCAGCTAACGCGATACCCGCTGCACAAACACTGGCACGGGAAACTGGCGCAATCGTCGTGGTCACTGGCGAGGTGGATTATGTTACCGATGGACATCGTATCATTGGCATTCACGGTGGCGATCCGTTAATGACCAAAGTGGTAGGAACTGGCTGTGCACTATCGGCGGTTGTCGCTGCCTGTTGTGCGCTACCAGGCGATACGCTGGAAAATATCGCATCTGCCTGTCACTGGATGAAACAAGCCGGAGAACGCGCAGTCGCCAGAAGCGAGGGGCCAGGCAGTTTTGTTACACATTTCCTTGATGCGCTCTGGCAATTGACGCAGGAGGTGCAGGCATGAAACGAATTAACGCTCTGACGATTGCCGGTACTGATCCGAGTGGTGGTGCGGGGATTCAGGCCGATCTTAAAACCTTCTCGGCACTTGGCGCTTATGGTTGCTCAGTTATTACTGCACTGGTGGCGCAAAATACCCGTGGCGTACAGTCGGTGTATCGCATTGAGCCTGATTTTGTCGCCGCCCAGCTCGATTCGGTGTTCAGCGATGTGCGAATCGACACCACTAAAATCGGTATGTTGGCGGAAACCGATATTGTTGAAGCGGTGGCAGAACGGTTGCAACGTTATCAGATCCAAAACGTGGTACTCGACACCGTTATGCTGGCAAAAAGCGGCGACCCGCTGCTTTCACCTTCGGCAGTTGCTACGCTGCGCAGTCGATTATTGCCACAGGTTTCATTAATAACGCCAAACTTGCCCGAAGCAGCCGCCTTGCTCGACGCGCCACACGCGCGCACCGAACAGGAAATGCTGGAACAAGGGCGATCGCTGTTGGCGATGGGCTGTGGCGCAGTGCTAATGAAAGGTGGTCATCTGGATGATGAGCAAAGCCCGGACTGGCTGTTTACCCGCGAGGGTGAACAACGGTTTACCGCACAGCGCATTATGACCAAAAACACTCACGGCACTGGTTGTACGCTCTCTGCGGCGTTGGCTGCACTGCGCCCGCGCCATACAAACTGGGCTGACACCGTACAGGAGGCAAAAAGCTGGCTTTCATCGGCATTAGCCCAGGCCGACACGCTGGAAGTTGGTCACGGTATTGGTCCGGTTCACCACTTCCACGCCTGGTGGTGAGCACCGTACTATAGCTGCTTTGGTTATTGTCAGCCTTTGGCGCTGACATTCAGGGATGAAACCAATGCAGTTGAGAATCACCAGTCGAAAAAAATTCACCGTTTTATTATGCGCTCTTGGGCTAATTTCCATCGTTGCAATTTATCCGCGTCAGACGGTGAACTTTTTCTATTCGACAGCAATTCAGATTAAAGACTACATTCACTTCTACGGTTATCGCCCGGTTAAATCTTTCGCTATTCGCATTCCTGCCAGTTACACCATTCACGGAATAGATGTTTCGCGCTGGCAGGAGCGGATCGACTGGCAGCGGGTGGCAAAAATGCGCGATAACGGTATTCGCTTACAATTTGCCTTTATTAAGGCGACGGAAGGCGAAAAGCTGGTGGACCCCTATTTTTCGCGTAACTGGCAACTAAGCCGCGAAAATGGCCTGCTGCGCGGGGCGTATCATTATTTTTCCCCGTCGGTATCTGCTTCAGTTCAGGCGAGATTATTTCTGCAAACGGTGGATTTCTCACAAGGCGATTTCCCTGCCGTGCTGGACGTAGAAGAACGGGGAAAATTATCGGCAAAAGAATTACGCAAGCGGGTAAGTCAGTGGCTAAAAATGGTCGAAAAATGTACGGGTAAAAAGCCAATTATTTACTCAGGAGCCGTTTTTTATCACACCAATCTGGCGGGCTATTTCAATGAATATCCGTGGTGGGTGGCTCACTATTATCAACGTCGCCCGGACAATGACGGCATGGCCTGGCGCTTCTGGCAGCATTCCGACCGTGGACAGGTCGATGGCATTAATGGTCCGGTGGATTTTAATGTGTTTAATGGCACGGTGGAGGAGTTGCAGGGATTCGTTGATGGGATTAAAGAAACGCCTTAAATATGAAGCAGTGATATACTCCCACCAGATTCCCCGGCAGGAAAAAGACAAATGGAACAAGCGCATACCCAGCTGATTGCCCAACTGAACGAGCGTATTTTAGCGGCGGATAACACGCCGCTTTATATTAAGTTTGCCGAAACGGTAAAAAATGCCGTGCGCAGCGGGGTGCTGGAGCATGGCAATATTTTGCCCGGTGAGCGTGATTTAAGTCAGTTAACCGGCGTTTCGCGCATTACGGTGCGCAAGGCGATGCAGTCGCTGGAAGAAGAGGGCGTGGTGACGCGTTCGCGTGGTTACGGCACGCAGATCAACAACATCTTCGAATACTCGCTGAAAGAAGCGCGGGGGTTTTCTCAGCAGGTGGTATTGCGCGGGAAAAAGCCCGATACGTTATGGGTTAACAAGCGTGTCGTGAAATGTCCCGAAGAAGTCGCGCAGCAGCTGGCGGTCGAAGCGGGAAGTGATGTCTTTTTGCTTAAGCGTATTCGCTATGTCGATGAAGAGGCGGTATCGATTGAGGAATCGTGGGTTCCGGCACATTTAATTCATGATGTTGATGCCATCGGGATTTCTCTTTATGACTACTTCCGCAGCCAGCACATTTACCCACAACGTACGCGTTCCCGCGTTAGCGCCCGGATGCCGGATGCCGAGTTTCAGTCACATATTCAGTTAGATAGCAAAATACCGGTGCTGGTGATCAAGCAAGTGGCGCTTGACCAACAGCAACGGCCTATTGAGTACAGCATCAGCCACTGTCGCAGCGATCTATACGTTTTTGTGTGCGAGGAGTAGTTCCTCGCGCGTTGGCGCACAATCACCGCCCCGATGCCCGACAACCCACGACGCCACTGCATTGCCCAGTAATACGGCATCCGCCAGTGGCAGACCAGAGGCCAGCCCGGCAAGTACGCCGCCGGCATGACTGTCGCCCGCCCCAATGGTGTCTACAACTTGCGTTGGAAATGCCGGAATGCAGCCAGAAGCGTCGTTGCTGAAATACCATGCGCCTTCTTTATCGAGGCGAACGATCAACGGCGCGGCAAATTTCTCCTGCCATTGCTTGCCAAGTGTTGTTATCTCTGCGGATAAAGCAAAACGTTCGGCGGCAATCTCAGCCTCTTGACGATTGAGTGACACTAAAGGTCGACAGGCCATGATCCGCGCCAGTAATGCATCCGGGATATCGCCAATACGTGGGCCAAAATCGATAAACGGCGTCACGTCTTGTAGCTTTTCCAGCCATTCCACTAACAATTCGCCGCAGGGCGAGGCCAGTTGATAACCGGAAAAATAGAGCAGGCTGCCAGGCGCAACGGTTAATCGCGCCAGCCACTGGCGATTCCATTGATTTTCCACACCGCTGAATGACATAAAAGTGCGTTCGCCATCCGGCTCAACCAGCGCCAGACACCAGCCGTTATCACCTTCGGCGTTATCGATCAGGCTGATTAAGTCCTCTTTTGCCATGCGGTTGCGAATAATCTCCGCCCACACCCCCTGACCGAGCGGCAAGGCATTACCCGCTTCGATGCCGAGGCGCTTTAATGCCACGGCAATATTCAGGGCGCAGCCGCCAACGTTAACGCTCTGCTGTTTCAGTTCGATATCGCACCCACGCCAGGGGAGGGCATAAGCGTCGGCGATCACATCAATGACCGCCGCGCCGACGACCATCACCGGCTGACGCGTGGCTAATTCAGGCAGCAGCGTGTGTAATCGAGCGCCGCTCATATCGCCTCCCGTTGTTGGCGATACTTCGCCAGCGCCGTGGCATAGCGGTTGAAATCAAGCTGATTTACTGCATCCAGTTCCGCCTTTAACGCAGGATCGATAGCGTTAACGCCATGCAACGCGCCGCAAATTGCCGTCGCCATAGCACCGATGGTGTCTGTGTCGCCGCCAAGGTTAGCGCACAGGACGGCGCAACGGTTCGGGTCGGTTTGTGCCAGTTCAACCAGCGCAATGGCGCACGGAACGGACTCAATAGTACTGGTACCTGCGCCAACGACCTGGTAAAGCTGTTCGCTGGCGGATTCGGTGCCGTCAGCATTGCGCACAATTTTCAGCGCAATCTCCAGACGTGCTGCCAGTGAGGCGCTGAAGGTAGTGATGCGTTTTTGTTGAGCATGTCGCGCAATTGAAGGCAGTGAATCAACAATCGCTGACCAGCTTTCTCCGTCAATGGCACGAGAAATCGCCCATGCGATGACTACCGCCCCCGCAACCGCCAGATCGGATTTATGGGTCGGGCTGGAGGCCAGCGCCACATCATCAATAAAAGAGTCAATATCGCGCGCCGGAAGCAAACAACCTAATGGCGAGACGCGCATCGCTGCGCCGTTGGTCACGCCGTTATTTTCCAGTTCAGCAACGGGTTTACCGTCGCGAATGGCGTTAAGTGCAATCTTCGAGGTCGGACCTAGTACGTTTTTGTTAAAGGCGTCGAAACGCAGCGCCCAGTCGAGAATATTACGCCCAATCAGATCCGGATCGATCTTGCCTTCACGTTCCAGTAACGCATCCGCCAGACACAGCGCCATCGAGGTATCGTCGGTGAATTCGGCGCGGTTAAAATAACAGGCTGCGTTATTCTCCTTTGGCCCAGGCAGAAAACGGTCAATCCAGCCAAAGTGTGCTTTGACGCGACTGCGCGGCCAAAGCTCGGAGGGCATCCCCATCGCATCCCCTAACGCCTGCCCATAAAGAGCACCGAGAATACGTTCTGTTTTCATTTAACTTCCCCTTGTGTCAACGCAATATCGCGATCATCGACCTTGATAGCCGTAATTTCGTTGTCGGATTCGCGGAAAAAAATCATGAACAGCACGGCGATAATGGCAATCATCACCGCGCCGAAAGTCCACATCCCGGCCCAGTTGAAAGTCAGTCCGTTTACCGGTTCCTGATAAGCGAACATCTTTTCCATCATCACACCGCCAAGACGATAGCCGAGCAAACTGCCGAAGCCCTGGCAGCAGAGCGTGATCAGCCCCTGCGCGGCGGTACGCATATGCACGGGAGCTTTTTTATCGACATAGATGTAAGCGGTAACGTAGTAAAAATCGTAACTTACGCCGTGCAGCAAAATACCGAGGAACAGTAACGCGTAGGTGAAATATTCATCCGCACTACCGTAAATAAAGAAGCCATAGCGGATCGCAGCGGTGACCAGACCAAGCAACAATACCTTTTTGATACCAAAGCGTTTAGTGAAAAACGGCAATGCCAGCATAAAGAAGATTTCAGAGAACTGGCCGAGCGTCATCCAGCCAGTGGCGTTTTTCATGCCAACTTCGGTCAGATAACCGTTGGCAAAGATGTAATAGAACGCCAGTGGCATCGCAAACAGGAATGAACAGAAGAAAAAGACGAGGAAGTTCTTATCGCGCAGCAGGATCAGCGCATCCAGGCCGAGCATGACTTTAATATCCATTTTGCCGGTGCTTTTTGGTGGCGTGTCGGGCAGGAAAAACGCAAACACACCAAGCAGAGCAGAACTGCCGGCGGTAATCAGCAGCGGGATGTTCGTCGGTGAGATATCGGCATACCCCAGCATTTGCGGCAAGAATCCACATGCCAGACCAGAGGCAATCCAGCCGATAGTGCCCATCACACGAATGCGCGGGAAATCACGCTCCACATCCGGCACGTTGGCAAAAGCGATACTGTTAGTCAGCGCAATGGTCGGCATATAGGTTAGCGAGTAGGCCAGCAGTAACGGGAAGAACCCGGCAAAAGTGGTCTGTTGCGCAGCGAAATACATCAGCACCGCACCAGCGAACATCAATACCGCCAGCACTTTTTGCGCCGAGAAAAAGCGGTCAGTGATGGAGCCAACCAGAATCGGCGACAGGATCGCCGCAATGGCGGTACAGGCATACGACCAGCCAATTTCTCCGGCACTAAAACCGCTTTTACTTAACCACAACCACAATGGCACAAACCACGCGCCCCAGATAAACCATTCAACAAACATCATGAACGACAGCTTTGCTGTTGTTTTCATCTTTTAATTCCTTCATGACAGGTAATGTAAGGTACGCGATGACAATACCACTTAATAATACCTTTTAAATACCTTTGCGGTGAAAACTTGACCGCGGTAACATTTTTTCTGATGAATCGAGCCAACAGAAAACGCTGAAAAAACATCCAAAAGATGGAAAAACTCGCCCGTAACGACCAGGATTATGATTGCCCGCAAAAGGCGGGCCAGGACAATCCATAGCCGATATCCAATCGGAATTTACGGGAGCATAGTAATGACAGATATTGCGCAGTTGCTTGGCAAAGACGCCGACAACCTTTTACAGCACCGTTGTATGACTATTCCTTCTGACCAGCTTTATCTCCCCGGACATGACTACGTAGACCGCGTGATGATTGACAATAATCGCCCGCCAGCGGTGTTACGTAATATGCAGACGTTGTACAACACCGGGCGTCTGGCTGGCACAGGATATCTTTCTATTCTGCCGGTTGACCAGGGCGTTGAGCACTCTGCCGGAGCTTCATTTGCCGCTAACCCGCTCTACTTTGACCCGAAAAACATTGTTGAACTGGCGATCGAAGCGGGCTGTAACTGTGTGGCGTCAACTTACGGCGTGCTGGCATCGGTATCGCGGCGTTACGCGCATCGCATTCCATTCCTCGTCAAACTTAATCACAACGAGACGCTAAGTTACCCGAATACCTACGATCAAACGCTGTATGCCAGCGTGGAGCAGGCGTTCAATATGGGCGCGGTGGCGGTTGGTGCGACTATCTATTTTGGCTCGGAAGAGTCACGTCGCCAGATTGAAGAAATTTCTGCGGCTTTTGAACGTGCGCACGAGCTGGGCATGGTGACAGTGCTGTGGGCCTATTTGCGTAACTCCGCCTTTAAGAAAGATGGCGTTGATTACCATGTTTCCGCCGACCTGACTGGTCAGGCGAACCATCTGGCGGCAACCATAGGTGCAGATATCGTCAAACAAAAAATGGCGGAAAATAACGGCGGCTATAAAGCGATTAATTACGGTTATACCGACGATCGAGTCTACAGCAAACTGACCAGTGAAAACCCGATTGACCTGGTGCGTTATCAGTTAGCTAACTGCTATATGGGCCGGGCCGGGTTGATAAACTCCGGCGGTGCTGCAGGCGGTGAAACTGACCTCAGCGATGCAGTGCGTACTGCGGTTATCAACAAACGCGCAGGCGGAATGGGGCTGATTCTTGGACGTAAGGCGTTCAAGAAATCGATGGCTGACGGCGTGAAACTGATTAACGCCGTGCAGGACGTTTATCTCGATAGCAAAATTACTATCGCCTGATGCGCCTCATACGAACAGCACCACCCCGTAGGACGGAAAAGGCGTTTACGTTGCATCCGGCATAAAAACACGCGCACTTCGTTACGGCTTCCCCCGGGAGGCCGTTTTTTTTGCCTGTCATTCTGATTAATTTTCATATTGTTGTTTTTGTGATCGTTATCTCGACATTTGAAAACAAATAATTTCATTATGTTTTGAAATCGAAAACAAACGACAGGATGTGAAAATGTACGTGGTATCGACAAAGCAGATGCTGAACAACGCGCAGCGCGGCGGTTATGCGGTTCCGGCATTCAATATTCACAATCTCGAAACGATGCAAGTGGTGGTGGAAACCGCTGCCAGCATGCATGCGCCGGTCATCATCGCCGGAACGCCCGGCACATTTACTCATGCCGGTACAGAAAATCTGATGGCGCTGGTCAGCGCGATGGCGAAGCAATATCACCATCCACTGGCAATTCATCTCGACCATCACACAAAATTTGACGATATCGCTCAGAAGGTTCGTTCTGGCGTGCGCTCAGTCATGATTGACGCCTCGCATTTGCCTTTTGCGCAAAATATTTCACGGGTCAAAGAGGTGGTGGATTTTTGCCATCGCTTTGATGTCAGCGTCGAAGCGGAGCTGGGGCAACTTGGCGGCCAGGAAGATGATGTGCAAGTCAATGAAGCCGATGCTTTTTATACCAACCCCGTTCAGGCGCGTGAATTTGCCGAGGCTACCGGGATTGATTCCCTGGCGGTCGCCATCGGCACGGCTCACGGTATGTATGCCAGCGCACCGGCGCTTGATTTTTCTCGACTGGAGAACATTCGCCAGTGGGTGAACTTACCGCTGGTGCTGCATGGCGCGTCAGGATTATCGACTAAGGATATTCAGCAAACCATCAAACTGGGGATATGCAAAATCAACGTTGCAACGGAGCTGAAAAATGCCTTCTCGCAGGCGTTAAAAAATTACCTGACCGAGCACCCCGAAGCGACCGATCCCCGTGATTATTTGCAGTCGGCTAAATCTGCAATGCGCGATGTGGTGAGCAAAGTGATTGCCGATTGTGGCTGCGAGGGCAGGGCATAACGCACCTGCCATTTAACAAGGAAAAAACATGAAAACGTTAATTGCCCGGCATAAAGCTGGTGAACATATTGGCATATGTTCAGTCTGTTCTGCACATCCGTTGGTTATCGAAGCGGCGCTGGCATTTGATCGCAACAGCACGCGTAAAGTGCTGATTGAAGCAACGTCAAACCAGGTCAATCAATTTGGCGGTTATACCGGAATGACACCGGCAGACTTTCGCGAATTTGTTTTTGCGATTGCCGATAAAGTCGGATTTGCTCGTGAGCGTATTATTCTCGGCGGCGACCATCTGGGACCAAACTGCTGGCAGCAAGAAAATGCGGATGCGGCGATGGAAAAATCCGTCGAGCTGGTAAAGGCATATGTTCGTGCCGGCTTCAGTAAAATTCATCTTGATGCGTCAATGTCCTGCGCTGACGATTCCATACCGTTAGCGCCAGAAACGGTTGCTGAACGTGCCGCTGTGCTTTGTCTGGCGGCGGAAAGTGTGGCGACTGATTGCCAGCGTGAGCAACTGAACTATGTCATTGGCACCGAAGTTCCGGTTCCGGGCGGTGAGGCCAGCGCCATTCAGTCAGTACACATCACCCAGGTTGAAGATGCCGCCAATACTTTACGCACGCATCAAAAGGCCTTTATTGCCCGTGGTCTGGCAGAGGCGTTAACACGCGTGATTGCCATCGTGGTGCAGCCGGGTGTGGAATTTGACCATAGCAATATTATTCATTATCAGGCGCAAGAAGCTCAGGCGTTGGCGCAATGGATAGAAAAAACCAAAATGGTTTATGAAGCGCATTCCACCGATTACCAGACTCAGACGGCCTATCGGGAATTAGTTCGCGATCATTTTGCAATTTTGAAAGTCGGTCCGGCATTAACCTTTGCGTTACGCGAGGCGATATTTGCGCTGGCACAAATTGAGCAGGAACTCATCGCTCCAGAAAATCGTAGCCGTTGTCTGGCGGTGATTGAAGAAGTGATGCTCGACGAACCGCAATACTGGAAAAAATATTATCGCACGGGTTTTAACGATTCATTGCTGGATATTCATTACAGCCTGTCGGATCGTATTCGTTATTACTGGCCGCATAGCCGGATTAAAAATAGCGTCGAAACGATGATGGTGAATCTGGAAGGCGTGGACATCCCACTGGGCATGATTAGTCAGTATCTTCCGAAACAATTTGAACGCATTCAGTCCGGGGAATTATCAGCAATACCGCATCAGCTTATTATGGATAAAATTTATGATGTTTTGCGCGCCTATCGCTACGGCTGTGCGGAATAAGGACGGTATATGACTAACCTGTTTGTTCGTAGCGGAATTTCTTTTGTCGATCGTAGCGAAGTTTTAACCCATATCGGTAATGAGATGCTCGCGAAAGGTGTGGTTCATGATACCTGGCCACAGGCATTAATTACCAGAGAAGCAGAATTCCCTACCGGGATAATGCTTGAGCAGCACGCCATTGCAATACCGCATTGTGAGGCGATTCATGCTAAGTCGTCAGCCATTTATCTGTTAAGGCCAACAAATAAAGTTCATTTTCAGCAAGCGGATGATGATAACGACGTGGCGGTATCGTTGGTTATTGCGTTGATTGTGGAAAATCCGCAGCAGCAATTGAAACTTTTACGCTGTTTATTTGGCAAGTTACAACAGCCCGATATCGTCGAGACACTAATCACTCTTCCTGAAACCCAGTTAAAGGAATACTTCACAAAGTATGTTTTAGATTCAGACGAATAAATCCCTCTGTAACAATAAAAAGGACTATTTATGAAACGCAAAATTATTGTCGCTTGCGGAGGCGCGGTTGCGACCTCTACGATGGCGGCGGAAGAAATTAAAGAGTTGTGTCAGAGTCATAATATTCCTGTTGAATTAATCCAGTGTCGGGTTAATGAAATAGAAACCTATATGGATGGCGTGCATTTGATATGCACCACTGCCAGGGTGGATCGTAGTTTTGGCAATATTCCGTTAGTTCACGGCATGCCTTTTGTTTCTGGTGTCGGTATCGAAGCATTACAAAATAAAATTCTGACTATCTTACAGGGGTGACCTATGTTTTCAGAAGTCATGCGTTATATTCTCGACCTCGGCCCTACGGTGATGCTGCCGATTGTCATCATTATTTTTTCTAAAATATTAGGCATGAAGGCAGGCGATTGCTTTAAAGCAGGTCTGCATATCGGGATTGGCTTTGTTGGCATTGGCCTTGTGATTGGCTTAATGCTGGATTCCATTGGCCCGGCGGCGAAAGCGATGGCGGAAAATTTTGACCTGAATCTGCATGTGGTCGATGTCGGCTGGCCGGGCTCTTCACCCATGACCTGGGCGTCGCAAATTGCGCTGGTGGCGATTCCGATTGCGATTCTGGTTAACGTGGCGATGTTACTGACCCGTATGACGCGGGTGGTAAATGTTGATATCTGGAATATCTGGCATATGACCTTCACCGGCGCGTTGCTGCATCTGGCAACCGGTTCATGGATGATAGGGATGGCGGGTGTGGTAATTCACGCGGCGTTTGTTTATAAGCTCGGCGACTGGTTTGCCCGCGATACCCGAAATTTCTTTGAGCTGGAAGGAATTGCTATTCCGCACGGTACGTCGGCGTATATGGGGCCGATTGCGGTGCTGGTCGATGCTATCATCGAGAAAATCCCAGGCGTTAACCGAATTAAATTTAGCGCCGATGATATTCAGCGCAAATTTGGCCCTTTTGGCGAACCGGTCACCGTGGGTTTTGTGATGGGGCTGATTATCGGCATCCTCGCGGGTTACGATGTCAAAGGTGTATTGCAGCTGGCGGTAAAAACGGCGGCAGTTATGCTGCTGATGCCACGGGTGATTAAACCCATCATGGATGGTTTAACGCCCATCGCTAAGCAGGCCCGTAGTCGTTTACAGGCGAAGTTCGGCGGTCAGGAGTTCCTGATTGGCCTTGATCCGGCGTTGCTGCTGGGACATACGGCGGTGGTATCGGCAAGCCTGATTTTTATTCCACTCACCATTTTAATTGCTGTTTGTGTGCCGGGTAATCAGGTGCTGCCGTTTGGCGACCTTGCCACCATCGGCTTCTTTGTGGCGATGGCGGTCGCGGTGCATCGTGGAAATCTGTTCCGCACCTTAATCTCGGGTGTCATCATTATGAGCATCACCCTGTGGATCGCGACGCAAACTATTGGTTTGCACACCCAACTGGCGGCTAATGCGGGCGCGTTAAAAGCCGGGGGTATGGTGGCTTCAATGGATCAGGGCGGTTCTCCCATTACCTGGTTACTGATTCAGGTTTTCTCCCCGCAAAATATTCCCGGTTTCATTATTATCGGCGCCATTTATCTCACCGGTATTTTCATGACCTGGCGTAGGGCGCGCGGCTTTATCAAACAAGAGAAAGTCGTTCTCGCAGAATAATTTTTACCTGAGGGGGAGGTTATCCCCCTTAACAATCAGGAGTTTTTATGAAATCAGTGGTGAATGATACTGATGGTATCGTGCGCGTAGCAGAAAGCGTCATTCCTGAAATTAAACATCAGGATGAGGTGCGGGTAAAAATTGCCAGCTCGGGCTTATGTGGTTCCGATTTACCCAGGATATTTAAAAATGGTGCACATTATTATCCAATAA
>OKPL01000065.1_pt1 | contig 43122 bp, 49 predicted proteins | sample 1612301 | NCBI WGS metagenome assembly OKPL01 (sample SAMN04436790, study PRJEB24849) | human gut metagenome | biome: human gut; feature: NICU; material: stool | host: Homo sapiens | place: USA: Saint Louis, MO | collected 2011-04-21
CTGCGCATCGAGCCAGCCTTGCTGTCTCGCCCCTTCGGGCTTCCATCGCTGACGCTTGTGATAAACATGGATTGTGCAGCTCAACGGGCATCAGCCCGTCAAACCCGGCGCTTGCAGCGGCCACAGGCCGCGCCGCAACGGGGCTTTAAGGCATCAAAAATACTGAATGCCTGTTTTCCCTGCCTGCTGTCGCTAACTCACTGAAATAACGTAAAAGCCGAAATGGGCGCCCGCCAGCTGCAGCTGCTTCTCAGCTGCTGCCGGCTGCGAGTGTCATTCAGCAAATTTGATCGTATCGGCCAACGTCGCCAGCGGCGCTGTAAGCCCGTTTACAGCCCATCCGGGCGCGTCAGCTGCGCTAACCCACCACGGACCCGGAAATCACGCCCAGCGCGTCGCAGAGCGCCGCACAGGCCGCTCACCGGGACAGGGCTAATGTGTGGCCGTGGCGTGGCGTTTTGGTCGGTTGAAAAGAGGGCTTTGCAGGGAGGGGGTGGGGGCAGTGTCCACGCGGCGGCGTGTGTGGGCGTGCTGTGGTGGTTCCGGTCGGGTTTTGTGGTAGTGGGTGCATCATCCCCGTCAGGTCCGGTAAGGCCCGGCGATTGACGATTTAAGCCCCATTTCATCGTGGTGCTGTCGCCTTTCCGCTGTCGCGCAACCACGTGAAATATAAGTAATAAATGTATTTACTAATATTGACTTTGAGGGCGAAAAGAGCGATACTTAATTCATCGGGAGGCAGCACCGCCGCCCGGTAACACAGCCCAAAGCGGCGATTACATTCAAGGAGCAAAAAATGAAACTGACTCGCGAAGCAACCACAGCAGCAAACCCGGATTTACGCGGCCGCAAACATCATTTCATCATCGAGAGCGCCACGGCGGCAGAGCTGGAAGCGATGGACGAGATCCTGACGCTGGCAGGCTGGGAAAATGACAGCTGCCCTTGCTATGAGGACGGCTTTGGTTGTGGTTACTGGATCGACATTTCCGAAGTGGCTTGTTTCAAAGCGGCATACAAAGCAGCGAAAACGGGCCTGAAAGGCTATATGGCAGTTGAAGCAGAGAAGGCCGCAGCAGTGTGCGAAGTCACCGCAGAACCAGCCCCGCAACACATTCCGGCGGCAAGCCTGGACGATTACACCGTGTACACCTTGCATGAACCTATTGAAGCGGAAGAAGGCAAGCCATACGCAGAGAAGCGCGTAACTCGCGCCTACGTTGCCCGCAGCATGACCCGCGCCCTGGCGAGCCAGGAGAAGCATGTAGAGAAGTACAAAGCGCAGGATGTTATCTGGCTGGCGGAACACAACGCAGACCACGCTTTTAGAATGGGCGTTTTAAGCCCGGAAGAATTCACAGAGATCTATCACATGATACGTGCAGAGAACGCGCAGCCCTTGCTTATTCTGGCGGCCTTGCGTGATGCCCTGCTAACCGGAGCGCCAGCACTTGCCGCCGCCCGTGCGGCATAAACCGCCGTCCTTCAATGCGCCTTCCGGGGCGCTTTTTGTTGGTAGAACCGCATGAAATATATGTAATTATTGTATTTACTAATATTGACTTTTCGGGCGAAAAAAGCGATACTTATTTCATCGGGAGGCAATACCGCCGCCCGGTAGCAAAGCCCAAAGCGGCAACCTACGGAGTCCCAAATGAAACAACATATCGCTGCAATTATCCGCGAATACAACACCCCTACAGTAACCGTCGAAGTAGCCAATACAGACCGCTACGATAGCGAGCAAATCGAGATCCGCCAGGTTGTTGATGGTCGCCTTATCTGGCGGGCGTGGGACTATGAGGCAGGTTTTGAAAGCGCCCTGCATCGCGAGATGGCCTATTACCATATCCCGGCCTGATTGAGCCATAAACACCCCGCCCGGTGAAAGCCGGGCAATACAGCCCAAAGCGGCACTTATCAGGAGTAAGCCTAATGACACAAGTCACAACACCGTCCCAGCTGAAAACAGAGCTGGAGAGCCAGAAAACCTACCTTCTCGAAGCCTGCCTGATGGCCTTCAATCAGTTACCTAACCAGCGAACAAAAGGCGTGTACCCGTCAACATACGCACTCGCAGCAAAGATTGATCACCTGTTGCAGCAGGAAAAAAAATAAGCCTTCCCACAACGACAAAGCCCGGTTAATACCGGGCTTTTCTGTATTGCACAATACACTAAAGATTAAGCGCGTTTGCGTCCTGCGCCAGCCAGCATCGGTATGTTTCCTTTTGAAACCCCCCGCCGCAGCCGCCACCGGCTTTTGATTTTCCGCAGTGCTGGCATGTACCCAGCGCGGCTTTTTCTTTCTCCCACTGTTGCCAGTTGCGGATCAGCAGCAGCTGGAAAAACTCATTTGGTGAATAGGGCTGTTTACCCATCCTGCGCACCTGCCGTAGTTCTTCCAGCTGCGCGGCTTCATCATGCGTTAGCGTGACGGTCACGCTAACACCTTCATTGCGTAACCGTTCGCGGCGGCGAGCTTGCCGCCGCCTGGCTAACATCCTCTCGCGTTCAGTTTTATCCATGTTCATCACCGTGACTGTCACGATTTAAAAAACGAAAAAAGGCCGGGAGTCCGGCCTTGTGAGTTATTTCAGGATCAGCAAGGTCAGCGCCGCACCAATGGCCGCACCGACGATGGAACAAACAGCCGTCATGATCACGACGCGGTTAACGATGGTGCTGGCGTTGTTGTGCTGGAGTGATTGCCAGCGCGTCAGGAAGTCTGACCGCGCCTTGTTTTCCTCCTTCATCGCTGTCTGTATGTCTCTCAGACTGCCGATGATTTCCGCTCTCGAATCGTCTGCCGTCAATTCAAGTGCGCTTTTGAGTTCGCCCAGCTGCTGAAGCATGTCGGCTTGTTCGGCCTTCATTAGCTTCATGGCTTCTAAAATTTCCTTCGCGTCTCCCAAAAACCAGTCCATCAATACGTCTAATTTATCGGGCTGCTTATCCATGCTTAATCTCCGATTAACAGGGAGAATGTTTTATCCAGGTTACTTTTTACCGGGATAGCCTGTTTCATGTAAGTATAACGACGCGCCATTTTGCGGCGTTCGTCTACGTCAGCTGATGCTTTAGCGCGGGCTTTAAATTCTTCCGCATCTTCAGCGGTCAGCGTTTCAAACGAAATTTTGTGATGTGCAAGATATTCGTATACCTCACTATTATAGATCGCAGAATTTTTATTAATGCGGCCTACTTTAGTTTGCTTCACAAAATCGAAAATAGGGCCGAAAACATTTTCAACATCGTCACCCGGATTAACACGGTTTGGAATAAAGATAATTTTTTTGTTATCCACGCCAGCCTTGCTTAACGTGTGTGCCGTTTTCATGCTTTCTTTAATAGCTTTATCTTCCGGCGTTACCGGGATGAAATACATATCAAATTCATTTGCGCCGCCATCGAAGCGGGACATTGCCATTAAAAACGGTTCCACGTTTGACGCGCCAATATCAATAATCGCTGCATCTTCGAAAACAACATCTTCAATCAGGCGGGAAAAATCATCCCCTTTAAAACTGGTGACGTTTTCAATTCCTAAATCAGACGCTGATTGGTTAATTGTTTCGACAGCGAAAAATTTCGCATCTTTCAGGCGCGGGGCGAGAAGGTAAGTTGAAACTAAAGTTTTGCCAACGCTGCCACTGTAATTAATAACCGCTACTTTCATTGCACACCTCAATATTTTTTGATGAACTCATTAGGATCGAACTCGGCTTTTGCCTCGTCAAAAAATTCCTTTCCGATGATACCCGGTGGCTGTTTCTTTTTGTCTCCTTCGGTCGCGTCTTGTGTATTGTGCATTGCATCTTTTTTTACCTGCTCAGACTTCGCGGGCTTTTCTGTATTGTGCAATACAGTTTTCTTTTGTTGCTCACTGGCTCCGGTTGATTCTGTATTGTGCAATACAGAATCAGGGGCGGCATGTTTCGCCCGGTTTTGCCTGGCCCGATAGAGGGCAGTATCAAAACTCCGAACGTTCACATTCTCCAGGCCGAAGCGTTCAGATACCGCCTTGAAAACCTCCTCTCTGGAGACTCCCAGCGACAGCATTTCTTCTACTTCCGGCAACATCATCTGAATTGCTGCCCTGATGCTTTTGGGCTTCATAGTACCCTCATGTAGAATGATGTATTTTTGATGTAATAGTGATGTATTTGTGACGTATCAACTATCCCATGACGTAAGAGTGGTGTAATTATGGTGTAATGTCAACCATAAATTGACGTAATAGTGGTGTATTTGTGGTGTATGGGTATTCATGCAAGCATGAATACCGGGATATTGAACGCTTTTTCACCAAAATACCCCTTAACCTCCGTAGATCGCTCCCACCAAACTGATTATTTTTTAGCCTTTAACCTGCTATACACCTAACGCAGTGCGATAAATCGCACTAACTAACTGATTTAAAAAACAAAAAATGAAATATTGCGGATTTTGGGTATTAAAAAGGTATTAAAAAAACAGCATAAGAGCATGGTTTGTATGGAAATATAGGTATTACTTTGTTAATACTTACCTCATGCGGTTAAACTACCGCCAGATTGAACACGAAAAATCACCAGTTGAGGACATGATGCCGATCATCACATGCAAGGTAACGGACGAAGAAAAAGAGCTTATCGACAGGCTGGCCGGAACGAACAGATCGGACTATATGCGCCGTTGTTTGTTGGCCGGATCAGGTGGCCGGATAGGTGGATTGAGTCAGGTTACGGAACAGATAAACGAAGTAAATCGACGCCTCGATATTCTGTTTGACCAGGTATCAGAGACAGACATGAGCGCGTTTTCCTCGGAGCTAAAAGGTCTGGTCAGGCAGCTGGCACAACTCAAGTTACCGCCTCCCGGCCAGATGATGCTCCATGAATCACTGGCAATCGAGACGGTGATCCTGCTGCGTTCGATGGCAACCCCTGCCAATATGAAAGCCGCCTGGGGAGAGCTGGAGCGTAACGGATACAAGGTGTGGGAAAGTAAACAAGAGAGGACGGAATAATGACGGAACAAGAAAGAGGACTTATATTTTTATGCTCGCTGCTGGGACCAATACCTTTTGTATGGTTTATTACTGCAAAGTTTACTTATGGTATTAACAGCGAAACCGCACACTATCTTGTCCCATATTTGCTAAAAAACACGTTCAACCTGTGGCCGCTATGGGCAGCGATTATTGCAGGCGTGGTTATAGGTTTGTGTGGTTTTATCGGATTCATCATTTACGATAAGGGAAGGGTATATAAAGGACCACGCTTCAAACGTATCTTGCGTGGAACCAAATTAGCCAGAGCATCCACACTAGCCGAAAAAACAAAGGAAAGAGGTAAAAAACAATTAATGATTGCAGGTGTTCCAGTACCTACTGAATATGAAACTCTTCATTTTTCAATTGGCGGGGCCACTGGTACGGGTAAATCAACTGTTATCAAAGAAGCCATATATTCAAGTCTGAAAAGAGGCACAGATAAACGCATAGTGCTTGACCCGAACGGAGAATATGTTGAGACGTTTTATCGCCCCGGTGACGTGATTCTTAGTCCCTATGATAAACGCTCTCCCGGTTGGTCAATGTTCAACGAAATACGCGATGATTTTGATTATGATCTCTATGCTGTATCTATTATTCAGGAAAGTAAGGAACGTTCAGCAGAGGAATGGTACAGGTATGGCCGTCTTATTTATCGTGAGGTGTCAAAGAAGTTACTCACGCTAAAACGTAACCCAACAATGGAAGAAGTTATGCACTGGTGTACCATTGTTGAGAATGACAAATTAAAAGAGTTTGTGAAAGGTACACCTGCGGAAGCCCTGTTTATTAAAGGTGCCGAAAGGGCCACCGGGAGCGCCCGTTTTGTCCTGGGTGACAAATTAGCCCCACACCTGAAGATGCCCGCTGGCGATTTCTCGCTGCGTGACTGGCTGGAAGATGATAAACCCGGCACGTTGTTTATCACCTGGCAAGAGCAGATGAAAAAGAGCCTCAATCCGCTTATTTCATGCTGGCTGGATATTATGTTTTCAAGCCTGCTGGGTATGGGGAAACGCGATCAGCGCACGTTGTTTTTTATCGACGAGCTGGAATCACTGGAATACCTGCCAAACCTGCAAGACTTACTGACGAAAGGGCGAAAAAGTGGCGCGTCGGTATGGGCTGGCTACCAGACGTACTCTCAGCTGATTGAGCGCTACGGCATCAACATAGCGGAAACACTGCTGGGAAGTATGCGCTCCGGTATCGTCATGGGTAGCAGTCGATTAGGTAAAGAAACCCTTGAGCAAATGTCCCGCGCATTGGGCGAGATTGAGGGTGAAGTGGAACACAAGCAAGGCAATCCATTCCAGGCGGGCATTGGTAACAGGCCACGCATTGAAACGCGTACTGTCAGAGCCGTTACCCCAACGGAAATATCAGAGCTGAAAAACCTTACCGGATACGTCTATTTCCCTGGTGATCTGCCTGTCGGCAAGTTCAAGACTAAATATGTGAAATACACGCGTAAAAACCCGGTTCCGGGCATCATCATGAGGTAGCGCCATGCTTGATATTACGACTATCACCCGTATCGATATTGCGTCAGTTGTAGGTTACTACGCTGACGCAAAAGACGATTACTACAGCAAAGACAGTAGCTTTACCGCGTGGCATGGTCAGGGCGCTGAAGCGCTGGGCCTTTCCGGCGAGGTCAGTTCCCAACGCTTCAAAGAGCTGCTTGTCGGGGATATTGACCCTTTCACTCAGATGAAACGCTCCAGTGGCGACGCGACAAAAGAGCGGCTGGGGTACGACCTCACATTTTCCGCGCCTAAAGGCGTATCGATGCAGGCGCTGATCCACGGCGATAAGGCAATTATCGCCGCCCACGAAAAAGCGGTTGCCGCTGCCGTCCAGGAAGCGGAAAAACTGGCTCAGGCCCGCACGACCCACGCAGGAAAAACCATTACGCAGAATACCGGTAATCTGGTTGTTGCTTCCTTCCGGCATGAAACATCACGCGCTCTTGACCCAGAGCTGCATACCCACGCCTTTGTCATGAATATGACGCAGCGCGGGGATGGTCAATGGCGGGCACTTAAAAACGATGAACTGATGCGGGCCAAGATGCACCTGGGGGATGTATATAAGCAGGAGCTAGCGCTGGAGCTAACAAAGGCCGGGTATGAGCTGCGCTATAACAACAAAAACAATACCTTTGATATGGCGCATTTTACGGATGAACAAATCCGGGGATTCTCACGGCGTTCCGCTCAGATAGAAGAAGGGCTGGCGGCTATGGGGCTGACCCGCGAAACCGCTGACGCACAGACCAAAAGCCGGGTATCGATGGCGACCCGCGACAAAAAAACAGACGACTATTCGCGTGAAGATATTCATAAAGAGTGGGTTAATCGGGCTAACGAGCTGGGGATAGACTTCAATGATCTGTCCTGGGCGGGCAAAGGCAAGGATGGCCCGCAAACGTCAATGAATACCGTCCCTAACTTCACAAGCCCGGAGGTAAAAGCCGACCGGGCGATCCAGTTTGCACTTAAATCTCTTTCAGAGCGCGATGCGTCTTTTGACCAGTCGCGCTTGCTGGCCGTGGCAAATAAAAAGGCAATCGGGCAGGCATCAAAACAGGATGTTGAAGCGGCCTATTATCGTGCTGTGGCGAAAGGGGCCATTATTGAAGGTGAAGCGCGATATACCACCACAACCGACCAGAGAAGCAAAGACGCGCCGCCACTCCCTGCAATGACGAAAGCAGAATGGCAGGCGCAGCTGACCGACAAAAAAGGGATGAACGACAGCCAGGCGAAGGCATTAGTTGCTGAAGGTATCAAGTCTGGCCGCCTGAAAAAAACCAGCCATCGGGTAACGACCGTTGAAGGTATCCGGGTAGAGAAAGCGGTGCTGAATATCGAGGCTCGCGGTCGGGGCAAGGTGATCGCCGCGCTGACAAGCGAACAAGTCACCGCGCAGCTGGTCGGCAAGACGCTGAAGGCCGAGCAACAGAAAAGCGTCGTAGATATTTGCACCACGACAGATCGCTTTGTGGCGGCTCATGGCTTCGCCGGGACCGGGAAAAGCTATATGACCATGAGCGCGAAGGCTGTTCTGGAGTCGCAGGGCTATAACGTCACCGCACTGGCTCCTTACGGTACGCAGAAAAAATCCCTGGAAGATGAAGGGATGCCTGCCCGTACCGTTGCCGCTTTCGTGAAGGCAAAGGACAAAAAGATAGACGAGAAAAGCGTGGTCTTTATCGATGAAGCGGGCGTTATTCCGGCCAGACAGATGAAGGTGCTAATGGAAACCATCGAGAAGGCCGGGGCCAGAGCGGTATTCTTGGGCGATACCTCGCAGACGAAAGCCGTCGAGGCGGGCAAGCCATTTGAACAGCTGATCAGCGCCGGAATGCAGACCAGCTATATGAAGGATATTCAGCGCCAGAAAAATGACGTGTTGCTTGAGGCGGTGAAGCTGGCCGCAGAGGGCCACATATCCGGCTCGCTGGCCCGACTCAGCAATATTAGCGCAGAGAAGGACCAGGATAAACGACTGGAGGCTGTAGCTAATCGCTGGCTGTCATTCTCCCCGGAGCAGCGCGAAGGTACGCTGATTATTTCCGGCACAAACGAATCAAGGGTAATCCTCAACAGCCAGATTCGGGAGGCGTTGCAGCTGCAAGGAAAAGGCGTGGAGGTGAATTTTCTGGAGCGCGTTGACTCCACGCAGGCCGAACGCCGGGACAGTAAATACTACCAGGTAGGGCAAATTATCATCCCCGAAAAAGACTATAAAAACGGGCTTCAGCGGGGCGAGTCTTACCGGGTACTGGATACAGGTCCGGGGAACCTGCTGACCGTGGCCGGGAGCGACGGCCAGAAAATCAGCTTCAGCCCGCGCACCCATAAAAATTTATCTGTTTATACCAGCGTGGCCGCCGAGCTGGCCGTGGGCGATAAAGTGATGGTGACGCGTAACGATAAGACGCTGGATGTGGCGAACGGCGACCGCTTCACCGTGACCGGGACTACCGAGAAAGGCACTTTTACGTTAACCAACTCGAAGGGCCGGGAAATCGAGCTGGACCAGAAGCAGGCCGCCTATCTTTCGTATGCCTATGCAACGACCGTCCATAAAGCGCAGGGGCTTACCTGTGATCGGGTACTGTTTAACATCGATACCCGTTCTCTGACGACTTCCAAAGACGTTTTTTACGTTGGGATTTCCCGCGCCCGTCATGAAGTCGAGATCTTCACCGATGACAAAAAGCGTTTGTTGAGTAGTGCCAGCCGCAACAGTCCTAAGACCACGGCCAGCGAAATAGACCGATTCTTAGGGATGGAAGAACGTTACAAAGACGTAAACCGGAGCTATGGCCATAGCGATGGCCAACAGGAAAAAAGTTATGGCCATGATGCTGGCCATCAAACCGAAGAGAAGGAAAACACCATGAAAAACGCGACAGAAGCCGCGCATGATGGCCCTGATACTTCAGGTACTGAAAACACGTCTCAGGATTTGCGCCAACGTGAGCAGGAGGAAGTCAACGCAGCTATCCGGTACGAGCAGAGGCAAGAAGCTACACCGGAAATGGAGGCGAACCCCTACCACGACTATGAGCGGTATGCTGACGAAGGGCCGGACTATGGCGACATGCAGGACTACAGCACGTATGAAGAATATGAACGTGCGCGTGACGTGGAACTACCGCAGCATGAGCACGAAAATCATCAACATGATCATGACAAGGAGGGCTACGGCCTATGATGTTCTGGAACCGAAATAAGAAAGGAAAAGCCGCTGCCGGCAATGAAAAAAATCGCTTCGATCACCTGCTTTCGGTGGCCGAAAAATTACCCGTTAAGGCGCTACCTGATCTCATTCGCGCCATCGTGCGGCCAGTACAGAGTGATTTCTTGCTGGCGGTAGCCGAGGAAGGGACTGATGCCCGCCCGGATATGACCCCGCAGGAGTTCTTCTTTGAAGGGCTTATCCAGGTGCAATCTTACGAGAAGATGAAAGAGGGTGAACTGGACGGCGCTGATTATCCGTTGTCGCTGGCAAGTGAAATGGTGCTGCCGTGGCCCTGGAGCCTGACACGCTATATCGATAACGTTTCGCACATTGGAACCCATAAGGGCAGGCCGTGGAAGCAGGATAAAATCAACCACTATGTTGACTTGTGGTTGCCCTGGCGCATTGGCTTTGTGCGCGGCGGCAACCATTCCATAACGGCGGGCATTCTGGCCGGAGAAGGGACCGTGATACCGGATCACGTTTACGATATGTCCTACCTTTTTGAGCTGGTCCGAACGGACGGTAATCACTGGTTCGTTGACGGCCAGAAGGTTGAGGCGGTGAAATCCGGGCGGTCAGCGGCTGTTTTCGAAATTGGCCGTTTACTTACGGAAGGAGCAAAAAATGGGTGAGCAAATTACTAACGCGGAGTGGGAAAAAATCTCACCTGATAATTTTGAAACAGCCTCTTTGTTGCGAGCTGTTGATGCTATTGATGATTTACGCGGGGATTTTAATGATGGCGAGTATTCAGCGCCGCCGCAAATCAGAACTGATTTACTCAGGCTTCATGAGATAGCAATGGCAGTGATTAACGAAGGTTCACGTAGCCGGGTTTCAGCATTGTTCGAGCTGGCGAGTGACCTGGACGAACAAATATCCCATCTGGTAAATCGGCTGGATGAAGTGCAGGACACGCTATCTCAGCTAATGGAGTTGTATCCAGAAAGCCTTTACTACGATGATATTGAAGGCGATGAGGAATAACGGAAGATCAAAGATCGTTGATCGATCCTCTGAAGATCCTGTACTCTCTTGCTCAGAAACGAAAAAACCACCCGGCAAGGTGGTTTTTTCGAAGGTGATAAGAGCGTCAACTCTTTGCACCTGGTAACTGAATCCGAAGCAGGGAGAACAGTCACCGTTAAATTCAAATGTAGTGTAGCAGTCGTCATGGCTGCAATTCAAGTCCCATCTCCCTGCTCGAATGACGTTACCGCATTGGCTGTTACCAATGGCGGCGATTTGCCGCGCCTGACGAACTGGAAATCATGTGTTTGTCATAGTCAGGCGTAACGGCAGCGGGAGACGGGGAGTCTGGTTAATACCCGCAGCGTTGGAGCGAACTGTCTACGTCGAGCCGAGAACTTTAAGCGTGAGCTATGAGAAAGCGCCACGTTGCCCGAATGGGCTAAAGGCGGGCAGGTTTCGGTAAACGATATGACAGGAACACAGGACGTAACCAGGGGGAGCGATGCCAACGAAAGGCGGCAGATCTCTAAGCTGTGTCGGGTTTCGCCTACTTCTGACTTGTAGCTTTTTTTTGAAGCTCGTCAGGAGGGGCGGAGCCTTTGGAAAAAGGCGACTTGCGCCGCCTCTCATGCCCTTATCGTTCATAGATCGGTATCAGCAGCAGGATAACAACGGACATTGATTGAAGTCCTATTGCGGCAAAATGCATCCATCTATAAGGGGTCAGTTTGGATATCGAAAATTATTGTACGTTAGGCTCATTTTTTGACCATCAATGATGAGCCAATATCTGGCGAAATTTAACAGAACCGCCTATGCCCCAAATCCCGTATCGGTAGATATCATTTTTGTAGTAACTTTCCTTCCGACAGTATCACAGCCAAAAATAATATAAATATATGATTTATATCGTAAATAAAGGTAGTTATGTTTATTCTTAGTTATACTATAGTGGAGTATGCATTGACGATAATTATATACTCCACTATAGTATATAAAATCAAAAATGGTGAGGTAAATAATGCCCAGTACTCCTGAAGAGAAAAAAAAGGTCCTTACCCGTGTTCGCCGCATTCGGGGTCAGATTGATGCTCTGGAAAGAGCGCTGGAAAATGGTGCTGAATGCCGTTCCATTCTTCAGCAGATAGCTGCCGTTCGCGGAGCAGCTAACGGTCTTATGGCAGAGGTGCTCGAGAGCCACATACGGGAAACCTTTGACCAGAATGACAGCTACAGCCATGAAATCAGTAAATCCGTTGACGATACGATTGAACTGGTTCGCGCCTATCTTAAATAGCTAAGCCATCACATTGAGGATAATTTACATATGAAATCACGTGCTGCCGTTGCATTTGCACCAGGGAAGCCCCTGGAGATTGTTGAAATTGATGTTGCACCACCTAAAAAAGGCGAGGTGCTGATTAAAAATACCCACACCGGTGTCTGCCACACCGATGCCTTTACCCTCTCCGGGAACGATCCTGAGGGCGTTTTCCCGGTGGTTCTCGGCCACGAAGGGGCCGGTGTCGTCGTGGAGGTCGGTGAAGGCGTGACCAGCGTGAAGCCGGGAGACCATGTGATTCCGCTTTACACCGCCGAATGCGGGGAGTGTGAATTCTGTCAGTCCGGGAAAACGAACCTCTGTGTATCGGTTCGCGAAACTCAGGGAAAAGGACTGATGCCTGACGGAACCACCCGCTTTTCTTACAATGGCCAGCCTCTTTACCACTACATGGGATGCTCCACCTTCAGTGAGTATACGGTAGTGGCCGAGGTTTCTCTGGCAAAAATTAACCCGGAGGCAAACCATGAACACGTCTGCCTGCTGGGCTGTGGCGTGACTACCGGGATTGGCGCTGTTCACAACACAGCGAAAGTACAGCCTGGAGATTCTGTCGCTATTTTTGGTCTTGGCGCAATCGGTCTGGCTGCCGTTCAGGGGGCTCGCCAGGCAAAAGCAGGACGCATTATCGCTATCGACACCAACCCGGCCAAATTCGAACTTGCCCGTCAGTTCGGTGCAACCGACTGCATCAACCCGAACGACCATGACAAACCGATTAAAGATGTGCTGCTTGAAATCAACAAATGGGGCATTGACCACACTTTTGAATGTATCGGTAACGTCAACGTTATGCGTGCGGCGCTGGAAAGTGCTCACCGTGGCTGGGGCCAGTCCATTGTCATCGGCGTGGCCGGCGCCGGGCAGGAGATATCCACCCGTCCATTCCAGCTCGTTACCGGGCGCGTATGGAAAGGTTCTGCTTTCGGCGGAGTGAAAGGCCGTACGCAACTTCCGGCCATGGTAGAAGATGCCATGAAGGGTGAAATTGAACTGGAGCCATTTGTTACCCACACGATGACGCTGGATGAAATCAATGAGGCCTTCGATCTTATGCATGAAGGTAAATCAATCCGTACGGTAATCCGTTACTGATAGCGTCTTAACTGAGTCAAACCAACTGAAGGAAATGGATCATGGCAACACCTGTAATTTCTGGTAATGACGTTTTTTCCCACGTCTTCATCGGTGCATCCGATGTTGAAAAATCCGCTGATTTTTACGATGCTGTCCTCGGTACGCTTGGCATCAATAACCTCGGCCCGTTTGGCAATGGCTGGGTACTTTATGGTCGCGAAAAGCCAGCCTTTATTATTGCACATCCGGGCAACGGTGAAGCGCCATCGGCCAACGGCGTTACTGTCGGCTTTGCAGCTGCAAGTCCGGAAGAAGTTGATGCTTTCCACGCCGCGGGCCTTGCCGCCGGAGGGAAAGATGAAGGTCAGCCTGGCCCGCGCAGCCATCTCCCTGGAGCCTATGCAGCCTACCTGCGAGACCCTGCGGGTAACAAAATCACGGCTTATACGTTCATCTGACGTCCGGCTATAAAGAGACTTCCCCTGACTCCCTGTCAGGGGAAATAACCATGAGACAGAGGCTGATGGAACTCATCGAGCAGCATGCCAGCGCTGGCGGCTGGCAAAACGTATACCGCCATAATTCACAAACACTTAATTGTGGGATGAATTTCGGTGTTTATCTTCCCCCCAAAGCAGCAACAGAAAAACTGCCGGTCCTGTACTGGCTCTCGGGTCTGACCTGTACGGAGCAGAATTTCATCACCAAATCGGGTATGCAGCATTATGCCGCCAGGAACAACATCATCGTCGTTGTTCCTGATACCAGTCCCCGTGGAGAGCATGTCGCAGATGCTGACAGCTACGATCTGGGCCAGGGTGCCGGATTTTATCTGAACGCGACGGAACATCCGTGGAACACGCATTACAGGATGTATGACTATATTCTCCATGAGCTTCCGGATGTTGTCATGGAGCATTTACCTGTAACATCAAGGAAATCAATATCCGGTCACTCCATGGGGGGGCTGGGAGCGCTGGTTCTGTCGCTGCGAAATCCTGATGAATATGTGAGTGTATCGGCATTTTCACCAATAGTGTCACCTTCTCAGGTGCCATGGGGACAACAGGCATTCACCGCGTACCTGGGTGAAAATAAAAAAACGTGGGAGCACTACGATCCCGTCAGTCTCATTTTACAGGGTGCGAAATTACCAGAAATTTTTATTGACCAGGGATTAAGTGACGCCTTTTATGAAGATCAGTTACGCACTAAAAGTCTTGAAAGAGTGTGCAACGAGATGAACATCAACACATCATTCCGATATCATACTGGTTACGACCACAGCTATTATTTCATTTCCAGCTTTATTGGTGAGCACATTGCTTACCATGCCAACAGGCTCAGGCTGTCAGCATGAGTTGATTTCCAGCCTCAGAAAATGTGCTTAATTTTCAGGCCTGAACAGGGCCTGAATCCTGCAGACCTGAGATGTGCTGTAACCGGTGGCTTCAGCAGTTTCTCTTATGCTCAGTTTCTTGACCTGTCGGTAATACAGAACTTTCTTATGTCGTTCCTGATCGGCCTGTTTGCCCCGGTATTTTCCCAGCGTATGTGCCCGTTCAATTCCCTGCTTCTGCCGATGGCGGCGGCTCAGCCAGTCCTTATGCGACATCGAGGCCATCAGGTCGATAAGCATATTATTGATGGCGGTTATCACGGCGCGGGTGATTGGGTCAGCCTGCGAAGGATCTTTATCTGACAGCGCCTGCCATGAGGTGGGTACATCGAGGCTGACAATCCGCAGCTCGTGTTGCTCGATTTGCTTTTTCAGCGTCATCCAGTCGCTGTTGCTCAGACGGGTCAGACGGTCTATCTGCTCGACCAGTAAAATATCATTGCGGTGACTGTCCATCAGTAAGCGCCCCAGTTCCGGGCGGTCAAGTTTTGTACCGCTGATGTTCTCCCGGTAGTAACTGGCTATTTTATGTCCCCGCTCCTGAACAAACTGCTCCAGCATCTCTTTTGCCCGATCGGCGAACTGATCTTCCGTCGATGCCCTTAAATAAGCTCTGATGAACATTTTTCCACCACGTTATCGCATTTAAGTTATTGCATTTAATCTATCGCATATAGGTTATGTCATTCATCGTGTGCCGTCACGTTTTGAATATGGCGTCAGGGTGTACCCTTATGCGATAAGCATTTCTGTTAAAAATACCGCATCGGATAATTTACGAGGGAAACTATATGGCAAGGAGGCAGATTCTTTCTCTGTCGGAAAGAGAATCATTACTGGCATTACCGGACGAAGAGTTAACGCTGACCCGGATGGCGTATTTCAGTGAACATGATCTGGCACTTATCAGTGCCCACCGTAAACCTGCCAGCCGTTTTGGTTTTGCCGTCCTTCTTTGCTATCTGAAAAATGTCGGCTTTACCCCGGATAAAAAAATCCCTCCCTCTGATGCGCTGCTGAAGCATATCGCCAGCAGGCTAAAACTTACCGGGGATCTCTGGCCAGCTTACCTTTCCGGCAGGGAAACCACGCGACGCGAACATTTAACCGAACTGTACCGCTATCTTGGCTTAAAAGCGTTCACCGGCAAAATACAGCAGGACTGTATTACACACCTGCTGCCGATGGCGACGCGCACCGATAAAGGTATTCTCCTGGCCGAAGAACTACTGGTCTGGCTCCGGCAGAACAACGTGATAATCCCCTCGATTGATGTCGTGGAGCGTTCCTGTGCTGAGGCCATGGCAGGCGGCGATAAAATCGTGTTTCAGACCCTGAATGCTCCGTTAACTCCGGCTCACAGGGATGCTCTGGATTGTTTACTTGAGTCATCGGATAATCAGTCTTCCAGGCTGACATGGCTTCTGCAACCTCCGGGTAAAATCAATGGTAAGAACGTGCTGCAACACCTTGATCGGCTCAGTAGCATTGAATCGCTGGCATTACCGGAAGGTATAGATCGTACCATTCACCAGAACCGGTTGCTGAAACTGGCGCGGGAAGGCCGAAAGATGAGCAGCCGGGATTTGACCCGATTTTCAGCAGCCCGGCGTCATGCGATCCTGGTGTGCGTGCTGGAAGAAGCCAGAGCCACACTGACAGACGAAGTGATTGAGTTGCATGAGCGAATGCTGAACAGCCTTTTCAGCAAAGCCAAAAGAACACAGGCTGAGCGCCTTCAGCAGACCGGAAAGCTGATCCAGTCAAAACTGAGGCAGTACATCAATGTCGGTCAGGCGCTGTCTGATGCCCGTGATTCCGGGGGAGATCCATGGCTCGCAATAGAAAACATACTCCCATGGCCTGAATTTGTCGCCAGTCTGGAGGAAACACGCCATCTCGCCAGAAAAAATAATTTTGACCCGCTGCATATTATTACCGAGAAATACAGCACATTACGGAAATATGCCCCGCGCATGTTGTCAGCTTTACAGTTAATCGCAACTCCGGCAGCGCAACCTCTGGCTGATGCGCTGGTTGTGATCAAGGATATGTACCGGAAGCAGTCACGTAAAGTTCCGGCCACCGCGCCGCTTGAGTTTGTCCCAGAAAGTTGGCGCAAGGTGGTAATTACACCTGCGGGTATTGACCGGCAGTACTATGAATTTTGTGCGCTCAGCGAGCTTAAGGGGGCGTTGCGTTCCGGGGACATCTGGGTTAAAGGCTCACGCCGCTACAAAAATTTTGATGATTACCTCATTCCCGAAAAGGACTTTGACAAACTCACACCGGCGCTGCCACTTCCCGTATCTGCTGATTATCATGAGTACATTACCAGCCGTATGACCCTGCTTCAGTCCAGGCTTGAAGAGGTCAATGCCATGGCTGCCCTTGGTGAACTGCCCGATGTGGAAATATCTTACAGGGGCGTAAAAGTCTCTCCGCTGGATAACAGCGTTCCGGTGCAGGTTTCACCGCTGGCAGAGCTGGTTTACAGCATGCTACCGCGCCCTAAAATCACGGAAATTCTCGATGAGGTAAACAGCTGGACGACGTTTACCCGACATTTTTCGCATATAAAAACTGACATTACCCGTCCCGATATCCGCCTGCTTCTCACCACCATTCTTGCGGATGGCATCAATCTTGGCCTGACCAAAATGGCGGAAGCCTGCCCCGGTAGCACCAAATCATCACTCGAAGATATTCAGGCATGGTACATCCGCGACGAAACCTATTCAGCAGCCCTTGCAGAGCTGGTAAACGCGCAGGGGAAAAGGCCGCTGGCGGCATTCTGGGGAGACGGGACAACATCATCATCAGATGGACAGAATTTCAGAACAGGCAGATCAGGCCGCTACGCAGGGCAGGTTAACCCGAAATACGGGCAGGAGCCCGGACGTCAGTTTTATACCCATATTTCGGATCAATACAGCCCGTTTTACACCTGCATAATCAGTCGGGTCAGAGATTCAACCCATGTGCTCGATGGCTTGCTGTACCACGAAAGCGACCTGGAAATCAGGGAGCATTACACCGATACAGCGGGTTTCACCGATCATGTCTTTGCCCTGATGCATCTGCTGGGATTTGCGTTCTGTCCGCGAATCAGGGATCTCCACGACAAGAAGCTATTTATCAAAGGGAAAGCAGGCCAGTACCCGGCGCTTCAGTCACTGATATCAACAACCAGCCTGAATCTGAAAGAGATCGAAATTCACTGGCGTGAAGTGCTGCGTCTGGCAACCTCGATAAAGCAGGGAACCGTGACGGCATCCCTGATGCTGAAAAAGCTTGCCAGCTACCCCAAGCAAAACGGGCTGGCCAAAGCACTGAGAGAAATTGGCCGTATTGAACGAACTCTGTTTATGCTCGACTGGTTCCGCGATCCTGCACTGCGTCGGCGGGTACAGGCGGGGCTGAATAAAGGTGAAGCCCGTAACGCGCTGGCGCGAGCGGTATTTATGCACCGGCTGGGAGAAATCAGGGACCGAAAACCGGAAAATCAGAGCTATCGCGCCAGTGGACTGACGCTCCTGACAGCTGCCATATCCCTGTGGAATACCGTCTATATGGAAAGAGCTGTCGATGCTCTGAAGCGTAAGGGAGTGAAGATCAACGAGCAACTGCTGTCGCATTTGTCCCCGCTAGGCTGGGAACACATCAATCTGACAGGCGATTATATATGGAAAAGCAACCGGATACCGTCAGCCGGTAAGTTTCGTCGGCTGAGGCCAGCTAAATTAGGCAGGTCAAAAAATAACCTTAACGTACAATAATTTTCGATATCCAAACTGACCCCTATAAGAACTTGAACGATTTTTCGTCTCATAGACACCTCTTATCATTATCGGCTTTTGCATTAACATGATGATCAGAATACCGAGCATATTCGTAATGAAAGAGGTAAACGCGGGTACACCTATGAACATCAATCCTCTGCGCGATAGCTCCGCTACTATTGCTACCACCGCAACCAATTTCAGTGGCTGTACGGCATGCTTGAAAATATAGCCTTCAAATTTTTCTCTCATTTATAGTCCTCCCCACGATTCCAACGGTCCTCCCAGTGCTCAAGATAAGGTTTCGCCAGCTGGGGCATGTTCCAGATCACCACCGCGTTTTCCGAGTTTTTAGATTCTGCTGCTTTTGTGTAGTTGAAGCTGCCCGTCTGAACTGACCGTTCATCAATAATCATCACCTTGTCATGCTGGATAGGAAAGTCGCTATCCACCCGCAACGGGATGTCGTTTTTCACAATGAACTTCATCGCTCGATGGCTTACGTCATTACGATTGCCGCGTTCGTCGATAACAATTTTCACATCAACACCGCGATTTTTAGCTTTGACCAGCGCCTGCATTATATCCATCGCGGTGAAGCTATAAGCCATCATTCGGATCGAGGATTTCGCGGAGTCGATAGCGCCAATCACCAGCGTTTGAGCGCTACCTTCAGGGGAAAACCCAACCTGTACCGATGGCGAATCTGCTGCCATCGAGGGTAGGGAGGAAAGAGCCAGAAGGCCCGTCAGGAATATGATTGCTCCTTTTTTCACTTTATCCCTCCATTCATGCACTCATACTTATATTCTGGCGAATAGTAGATTTCGCGAATCTTCCTTTTCGCCATGAAAACGACCACATCAATAGTGGAGTGCAGCAGGCGCATAATGTCAGAAATATCCAGCATACGGCCCACTTCGGTAGCTTTAACCATTAACCCTATACGGGTAAAGGCATCCATCGCCGAGTTAGCATGTGTGGAGGTTAAGCCGCCAGGGTGTCCGGTATTCAACGCCTGAAGGTAATCCCATGCAGCATCATCCCTCAGCTCTGTCATGAAAATACGATCTGGTGTCAGGCGCATACAGGCTTTAAGGCACTGCGTCGGCGTAGCCAGTCCGGGTTTATCTTTGCCGCCATATTTCATATAAACGGCTTCTTCCAGGTGGGTAGCTTCAACTTCATGAGCATCCTCCATGATTATCACGCGTTCCTGTGGGCTAATGGCTTTGAGCAGGGCGCGGGTGAGTACCGTTTTCCCTGACCCGGTTTCTCCCACAACGACAACGGTTCGCTTTTTCCGTACCGCAGTAAGTAAAAATTCTTCCCGGCGTTTAGCCCGGTATAACTCTTTCAGCAGGAGATCGTCGTCGTCCAGCTCGCGCTTATGGCTGTCAATTTCCCGGCAAAATTCAAAGATACCTTCCTTGCTTAACGTCGCCAGGTCTTTATCCAGCGCGATATTTTTACGAAAGGCGATAGCGGCGGTGTTATCGATCACCGCAGGCGGTAAACAGATAATTCCCCTGGAGCCGTCCGGCAACACCACGTCATTAATCATCTGGCGCGTCACGTTATTGGCACTGGATAGTGCCGCAGTCAGGTTATCGATAAACGCGCCGGTAATGCTGTCGTTCTGGATGATTTTGCGGCCTTCGAATGTATCACAGACCACCTCGTTATAACGGTTGATACGGACTTCAAATACGCCCGGATCTTCGAAATACTCACGCAGCGGCCCCAGCTGATAATAAGCCGATGATTGATTCATACCTGTTGTCTCCTGCTACAAAGGACTGTGGGCCTTCCGGCCCACGTTGATTAGTTGTCAGCCAGTGAGTAAACATCACTGAAATCAAGATCACGAACGACATAGATATTGATTGAGTCGCCCTGCTGGTCGTAGAGTGTTGGCGGGATGTTAATAGTGGCTCTCAGCGCTTCAGAGGCCAGTTCCTGCGAGTTGTTTTGCGTATTGCTAAACTGGATGTTATTGCCATTTTGGGCCGCAGCCACGCCAGCCTGAAGCGTGTCAGACAGAACGGAAATAAAGACCGCACCGGAAAAACGATCCCAAAAGTGGGTATCAACCTGTCCGGGGATGCCGGAACTACCGAGGGAATTTGTCCCCGCGCTATCCAGGTTAATGAATGTCCCATCCGGGTTTACCGACCGTTCCCACAGGACAAATACCCGCGCCTGTCCGTTTTTAAGGCCACCATTCATTTCACCTGTAACCGTTGCCCCTTTATCGATAAGTTTCACCAACCCATCAACGGAGTACACATCACGCGTAACGCGGCAGGACACCATACCGGGAATGGTTGTGTCCAGCTCGGTAGACATTCCACACGGTATCATCGTCCCTTTGGCTATGGTCATGCTCATATTCTGCATAACACCTGCTTTAGTACCTTTGAGACGGGCAGGCGTCAGCTGTTTAGCTAACGCGCTGCTGCCGTCACTGCTTTCATCGCCCTGCTGCTGGTCAGCCTTTGTAGCTGTCTGACCACCACCATTTTCGCCAGTAAGATCGCCACTCAGGCGGCGTTGCATCGCCATTTCTTCCGGCGTCAGCTGCTTCTTCCCGTTGTTGGCTCGGCCCGCGTTATTATGGCTGGCCTCATAACCCGCTTTAGCTTTGTCCTGCATCGCTTGGCGATTAGCGTCCGGGGCCGCAGCTCCGCCAACGTTCGGGTTAGTGTTGAACTGGTAGTTAGGCAGACTGCTAACCCCATCGTTTTTATTGCCGCTATCAGTTTTGGCCGTGTCCGGGGCTTTTCGTGTGTGCGTGTAGATTGTGACGCCAACGAAGCACATAGCGATGATAGCCAGAATAGCAATAAAGGCTCTCAGTCCCGGTGCGGTACGGCGTTTCTGTGCGGGCATTCCCCCGCGCTCATCGTCAAAGCTGTTATTATCCAGCTCGCTATCAATATCGACTTTACGGGCCATTAGTTATCCCCTCCTTTTTGCACCCTTCTTACATCCGGGGAGGCTGTGCCAGTGGCAACAGCGCCTGCTGCTGGCACATAGTTGATATTTTTGATACCTACTACTTTTGTTAAGCCAAGTCGCACACGCCATTCTTTTGCAACGTTCTGGCACTCTAGGATATTGTGGTTCTCACCAACCGGACGGCAGTTAGGGACCGTTTCTTTACCACTGGACGAGATATAAGTGACCTGTGGTAAGTCAGCATTTTCCGCGAACTCAAAGCGGGTGAAACGGTAATTATCCCATACGTGGATCGGCTGAATTTCTGCCATTTCCGGCTCGTCACTCATCACATACTGGTAATTTTTCGGGCCTGCAAAACCAGACTGACGCAGTTTTTCGGTCAGCCGTTTTTTCTCCGCTGCGCTGGCCGCTTTTTTCTGTTCCTCAAACGGATACTCATAGGTCAGCTGTAGCGTGGCCTGTTTCATTGACCAGGGCGTTTTGATAAACGATTTTTCTTCTGTACCGTCAGCGTTCTTTGTGGTCGCTTCACCAATGTAATGCAACACGATGTTATAAGAACGTTTGTCAGTCACGATAGTCAGGTTCGTATCGCTCATTTCGCGCTTAGGCTTAACAAACATATGATTGAGCTTATGCGAGAACGTCCAGCCATCAGAATCACCAAACGCGTGAGTGATGTATGTTTCATCCGGTGAAACGACTATATGAGTAAACAGGCCCGCTACCGCGTCAATTCTCACCACATCAACCGGGTTATAGACTACCGACTTTATGCGGTAGTCATATGGTGAGCTTTTCGGTAAATCCAGCGCTGCTGCGTTAAATGCGGTCCCGGCCAGCGCCATTGTGATCACTGCGGATAAGACTATCTTTTTCATAGTACAGTCCTCAGTTCGACTCAGGGTTTACGCGGTAGCTGGTAACGCGGAAGCCGAGCGGGTTTACATAGCGTTGAGAAGCATTCATCGCCAGCGCTTTGTACTCATAGCCCAAGATGGCAATCCAGTGCTTCGGCGGATCGTCGAAGTTATTGCTACGTGCGCGGCGAACGGTCGTAAAGCGAATGGTCGCCACACCATGTTCTTTATCGAGAATGGTTGAGTTAATGGTTACACGGGTTATTTCACTGTCACCCAGGACCTTATCAATCCCCTGTTTACCCTTGAACCTAGACAGATAGGACTCAGCCACATTTGACGTGGACATTAAGCCTACGGCGTCATAGTCCACTTGCAGGGAATAGAAATCGTAGGACTCACGATGGATAACGTATTGAGTCAGGAAATACTTATCAATTTCGTCGCCATAGGTGGCCTCGTCACGCGTCAGCTTGACCTGCGATACCTCTTTAGTGGCCGGGTTCAGCGTCAACAAAAAGGGTGGTAGCGGCTGGCTGTAGCGATAATTCACATAGGTAGCATTACCGATTGCCACAACTGCCACAACGCAAGCGGCCACAGCAACTATCCACGCCGTGCGACGTGAAGATAGCACCTCGTGCATAACGTCCACTTCCAGCCCTTTACGGCTTTCGTTGAACTCTTTGATGGCCTCTTTGGTCAGCCCTTTCTTTTTCTCTCTCATAACAACCACCTTATCCCTGTGTATCTACTGGAAGCGTTTTATTGACTGGCACGGTGTGGCTCCAGTCCGGCTCCGGCGGTGGCTTGAAACTGCTGGAACATGCCCCTAACAACAACACCCCTAAAAGTACGATTGCGCGCATAGTTTCGACCTCATTTGTCCATTGCGTTCTATTATCTTATATCCGTGAAATTGCAATTTCAACGACTTTTGTTTATTTATGCTGCTTTTCCCCGGCTACCACGCGCCTTTCCTGTAAGACCTGAACCGCCAGCCCCTGCACTGCCGCTACTGTTGCCACTTTGTCCACCACCGCCGCCCGCTGCTGAAGGTCTTGCTGAAGGCTTCGCACCACCAAAAATCCCATTAGAGGCAACATTACCCATCGTATTCATCGAGTGGCCCGCATGGCGGGCCGCTGATGCTATATCAGCAGAAACACCGCTACCGAAATTCGACGCTACCGCAGGAACCTGGAATAACACATAGACAGAAACAATGGTGAGAATGACCAATCCAATAGCCGTTGATAAGGCATCAAAACCTTCGCTGCCGTTAAGACCAGAAATCATTTTCGTAAAGAGGCTCATTAACAACCCAAATACGAGAGCCAAAAGAACTATGACTAGGCTGTAATTAATAACGGTCCCCATCCACTTAGCAAATATGCCTTTTGTTGGATTCCACAGGAGACAGAATATAGCTATTGGCCCTAAACACAGGCTTATAGCCAGTAGCACTTTAGCCATAATGACAAAGGCAGAACCCAATCCACAAAGAACTACGGTCGCTGCTATTAGAATGAGTCCGATTACTGCGCTCATTATGCCGTTAGCGCTAATGCCAGCCCCTTCGAACGCTGTTTGTATTGCCGTTATAGACTGGTCTACCCCAGTATCAATAATGGCTGCCATCCCTGTGCTTGAGGTTTTATTTTGAGTCACCAATATTGAAGCAAAGTTATCAGGCAGGGTTAAAGCCAAATGCACAAGGTCGGTTTGATATAACCCGCCAGCCGTTGCAAAACTCAAAACAACAGCAGCTTTCATATATTGTGTAATTAAATCCCCAAGCGCCTCCCCGCCCCCTCCGGGGCTAAGAGCGGAATATGCACCTTGAGCCATAAACTTGATGGTCAAAAATATTGCAACCGTTGGTGTGACGGTTGCAATGATGGTTGTTACGTTGGTATCAACCATCATATTTATCAGATCATCAATTATGTCAAATATCTGCTGAACAGTATTAAATGCCATAACTACACCCTGAAATTTAGTTTAACTTCGGCACGCTATGAGAGTTATCTTTCCCATGAACAAAAAGTTCAGTCTCTGCGTCTCTTGCATTTTTACAATCAGCATCCTGCAAGGATTCAGCATTTTTTTTGCATTCAACAAGCATTTGTTTTCGCTCTGTCTCATGCGACTTATACCAATCTTTGTCATGCTCAGGCTTACAACCAGCGAGAGTGGAAACACCGATAAAAACTAAAGCTACTTTTAAAGTCGTTTTCATATAATCACCTTATTTCAACGGGGCGGGGTTATGACCACCATCAGTACCATAAATAAAATTACCTACGGCGCGTTCTCTTTGGGCTTCATACAACTTATCTTGTGATTCCTGAAGCATACTCATGAGCTTCAGTTTCGCTTGCTCGCCCTGAATTGCGCCTTGCGCGGTTTGAATGCGAGCCTGAAGATCAGCAACTTCCTTTACATCTTTAGTTGTGGAAATCTGCTCGGTTAGTGCTTGCATATCACTTAATTCCTGCATCTGGTTGTTATATGCCTTTTCAGCTATAACACGGTCATATGCTCCTTTCTCGGCCAACTTTTTATTTAGCGCTTTAATTGCATCAGAAGGATTCATATCATCAACTTCCGAATTAAAGTCACCAACCATACTTTGAACATCACCAGTTACGGACGATGATGAGTTCATGGCATCGCTATAAACCTTCTTCCAATCGTCAGGAAGGTTATTAGCCAAGCTGCTTGTTGATGTATCCAGCAAATCCCCAATATTGGTTGTCTTTGCCAGGCTCTCATACGTCGCTTTTTGGGTAGCCAGTTGCTGCTTCAACTGGTCCAGCTGGTTCGCCATTTCCTCAAGCGTTTTAGCCAGGCTGGTCGGATCGTAGACCACAACACCAGTACCGACAGCGGCAGCGGTTCCGATGGTTCCCGCGCCTAACAACCCAGCCAGTGCAATAGCTATTAACTTAGCTTTCATAACATTGTCCTCTAATTAGTGACGGCAAAGACGCCAGTATTCCTCAATCCAGTTTTCCGGCTCTGGACCGTATTTCTCTATCAATTCTTCGGCCAGTTCAGCATTCTGCGGCTCCCCGGAAAGAATACTGATAATGTTGTTCTTCTCGATTTCATCCCGTTCAGGTGTATTGCTACCGTTGATATTCAGGTTGAATGTGGCGAGAGCTGACTGTGACCCTTGCTTAACCAAAAACTGGCGCGAGTGCTCAGGGATTTTGGACAGTACCTCAAACTCCGCATCAGTCAGGAAGGAGTAGTCCTTACGGCTGGCATCAGGATCACGCAGGCAGATTTTCGATGGCGTTTGCGACATGACCGTTTTACCTATGCTGCTTGCGAGTGCGTCATTTGGCTCTTGCGTGGAAAACAAATAAATCGCATCTTTCTTACGGTCTGTTTTAATACCGCGCTTTATTTCCAGCTTTAAAACAGGATCATCTAGATAAGCATGAAATTCATCAAAGCACTGAATGACACGGCGCTTCCCGTCTATTGAATTACGGATACGGTAAAGCAGGTACATTAATAACGGCGTTCTGGCAGGGCTTGGAATCTCACCTTCCGCAGCAATGAATTCTGTCAGGTCGAAGCCGAAAACATCATGGGCATCGAGATCTAACGCATCTTCACCATTATCGAAAAGCCAGCCGTACTGACCGTCATTGGTCCAGTCGTTAATCAGGTCTTTGAGGTATAGATTTGTGATGTACCCTTTCAGTCGGGTTATATCTCTGGCCTCAACAGGAACTAAAGAATGCTCGCCCATTACAGCGTCTACGGCTTTATTGAGTTCCATTCCCATATCTTTATCTAACGGGCCGTTATTTGTAATTTCAGCACAGACACGCATGATATTTTTAGTGGTCGCAATATTACGCGGAGTGCCTTTCTGTTTGAGCGGTGAGAAGTTAGTTTTTACGCCCTGTTGTAAAACTTTATAATAACCGCCGACACTGCGAATAAACGGCTCCATTCCCCGGTCACGGTCATAGCAGAACATACGCGGGCTAAACTTCATGCACTGGCATAACAGGAAATCCAGCAGCGTAGTTTTCCCCTCACCAGACGTACCTGTAAGTAACATATGCCCCAGCGGGCGCTTTCCGATTGAGCGTTCCTCCAGTGGGGTGACGTGGAAGTTAAAATACAGCGGTGTGCCGTTCGCTGTACGGAACATCGTCACTGCCGGACCCCAAGGATTATTGTCAGGTTTACCGCGCATGAAATTATGGTACGGGGAGAAATGGAAGAAATTCCATGAGTTGATCGGAGTCGGGCGCGGCGCCCATTTCTGATTGCCTGGAATCTTCGCAAAGTAGGCCGCTTCAGAGGCCAGCCCTACGCCGCCGCCCACGAAGCCACACTGGCTTAACATGACTTTAGCTTTGCGGGCCTTGCGCTGCACTGCTCGCTGATCGGTATCGAAAACGTGAATAGTGGCATGGTGATAGCCCATCACAATTTCTTTAGAAAGCAGCAGATCAAGCGCTGTATTCAGTTGTTCAAGCTGGGACTGGCTTCTGTCGCCAGTTTCCATCATGGACTTCTCCTGGCGCTCCAGCAGCGTTTTAGCTGAAGCCTCGGATATGCAAGAAAACGTTTGAGTCAGCAGGTATTCAAAGTCAGCTTCTTTCAGTAAATTGAACTGACCCGGTTCTGTGTTTTTTTCGTAATCACGGATTTCGATAGCTGTAGTATAAAAATTGTTGTCCAGCGTTCTGACCTGAACAATATCCCCCCATACAGAGCTAACAACACGGTTTTCCATGATGTAAGCACCGATGCGGTCACGGCAAACAGGAACAATGGACCATTCCAGATTTACCAGGAAATAAAGAAACTCCAGCGCTTTAGAATAGGCGTGAGCTGTCGGCGGGATGGAATCGGCGACATTGAGCATTACCGGCTCGTCGAAAATATCAGCTTCATCCACTTCAAGCAGCGACTGCTTTTCTTCAGCGTCAGTTAACGTTATTTCCTCGCCGTTTTTATCCCTGTAATAAATACCCAGGCGCTTGATGCCATAGCCCTTCATCCCCTCCATGATCTGCTCACAGACTTCTTCCATTCCGGTGAAGGCTTCAGCCTGCATTTGAGCCAGTTCGTCAGCAGATGGACGCTCAAACTTAGCCAGGAATTTCTGCGTCTTATCACCTATCTGGCGATAGAGCACCGTCAGGTACAGGTCATTAACCATCTGGTTAGACCCCGTTTGCAGACGGCGGTTGTATTCATCCAGGTAGCGCGGGAAGAATTGGGTAAACTCAGAGTCTGGATACTCTTTAGACTGGTGATGATACTCGTGCGACCAGACCTCTACGTGGTCGGTCCCGAAGGACTTAATCAACGTATTAAGATCATCGTTCCATGCAACCAGCTCGCGGTCAGAGGCACAATCATGTGTCCGGCCATCGACTTTAAAGAATGCAAGCAGATCGCCATTACGCATCGAGATAATATAATCATCAAGGTGCTGGCTATGCTGCAAATATTTTTCATTAACGCTCGGCTCGTCTCTGAACGTTTTAGGTTTAAGCAATGCCACCATTTATTTCAGCTCCTTTTTCTTGTAATCCACAGGGGAATAACTTGAACCACTCCATTGTTTAAATGGCGTGTCGTGTGCATTACGAAACTTAGTCTGTAGCCATAATGAAAGGATGCGAAACATACGGTCGTCGTATTTAGTTAGCGCTGCTGCAATTGACCACAGAACCGCAAATACAAGGAGTGACCACATATGTAACGTCATAAACAGCGTTGCCGAGATCATGAAGATAACCAGCGCTACTGTACGCGGAACGCCAGCAAGCCGGGGGACGCGTGTTGCACCTTTAAATAATGGCCGTTGTCCATTTTCAAACATAAAACCTCACTTAATGGGGGATGAACTCCCCCCCATTAATCAGCTGCCGATACCAGTCAGGGATACCAGATATGATGCGGAGCCAATGCCAACCATTGCGATTGCGAGACGGAACATAAAACCAGCGGAAATAAGATGGAACAGCCAAACGAGGAATGACACGATCACGCCGATGGTACAGGCGATAGGAATCCAGGTATCCAGCCATGACTTGATGTTGTTACCTGTACTGGCCCCGGTGTCTGCCCCGCCAGCTGCGAGGGCCAGTTCTGGCGCTGCGATACATAACAGCGCAACCAGCAGCGCAAACCCGTTATTTTTGAAAAAAGTAACCATATATACCTCTACCTTTCCTTTGTTGATTTCAATATCAATCGGCACTCGCCGACATTGCACTTATCCAGAAGAAACTCCGTCAGGAGTCTCAGGTCTGCCCATGTGCGAAGTTCGTGATCTTTATTCAACCGAATGGAGCAACGAACCTCACCCAAATTTTCATCCTTTACGTCAAATATGGGATACCACTGCTTTAGTGAAATCCTTTCAATTACAACCTCCTGTATTTTTCCGGCTTCGCATAAATCAATTATTTGAGACTGCAACAGGAGATAGATTTTTGTCATTCATAACCTCACTCCCTTTTTGCTCTGCTTTGGTCAGAAACGCGTCAGTGTTATCCTGCGAAAACACATCACCACCACTATCACTTTCACCCGTAAACGCATCGTGCTCACCCTCAAAGGTTGCGCCCTTCGCACTCACAGGCTGGCTCTCCGCTTCCTCGTTCTGCCCATCAGGTAGCAACGTAGGGATCTTTAAATCAGACTGTTTAGCCACGTTAATTACTTTCGTGACATACCCGTTTGAAATCCCCCGCACTTGCGACCCGGTGTTGTAGCAGGACAGCGCGTGTCTTAATGCTATCTGGCCGGGCGGGTTGGATTTCAGGGCCGTACTATAACAGTCTTTTAAAATGGTCTGACTGGCGCGGAGATTGATGCAGGGTTTAAATACCTGCTCAACCGTGATACCTAACGAACTCAAATTGTTAGAATTAATCATCGCAAGCCCCATATCGATGCTTTCATCTTTCTTGAGGTTTTTGATTAGCCGGTTGGCAACTTCTACCGCTTCAGCTTCGGTTTGCGGTTGGCGTTTCAGGTTTGCGCCACGGTTAACGTTAATAAAATACGGGTTGTTCCCGGATTCATGGCCGACGATATAGGCCATTGTCAGCGGTGAAACGTCTGGTGCGCATCGGGCAGCAAGGCTGGCGATCGTATCCGAGGCAGAAGCCGCGTGAGCGACCCCCTGAAAAGAAAGGCCGGAGATACATACCGCTATCAAGCACCATGATTTTTTCATTTTTGTATGTCCGTGTAATTGTAATTTTGACGACTTTTATTTATCATAAGGGCCAATAGAATCGTGTCAAGAGAAAAAGACGTTAAAGGGAAGAAACCTATGCTTGTTCCTTTGCAGTCGGAGAAGCGACCAAAAGGGACGCCTGTATACCGTGACCCGGAGAATCCATTTAACACCTGGAGCGGGTACGGAAAGCGCCCTGTCTGGTTACAGGAACGATTGAGTGATGGGTATCTTCTGGATGAAATGAAGCTGCCTGGTGCAGTGGTGGATCGGGATACCAAATCCCCTCGATACCGTGACCCGGCTAACCCGGCTAATACGTGGACTGGCGTTGGCCGTCGTCCTAAATGGTTAGTTGAGCTGCTGGAAAAAGGTGTGGATTTGGACGATCTGAAGATTCGAGAAAGGGAGTGAACGATGGGCAATGTGATTGAGTTTAAGAGGCCGAAAGGCGAAAGAAACCAAAAAGACAAAATGCCTAAAAGGGGGGTACTACTGTGGTTCAAAAAGACTGCCCTGTCCCTCAAAAACAACCTCTTTACCTACTCTAAGTCATGTTGCTGTATTTGTTTATTTTTCGTAAGCGCTGCGTCAAGAAAGCTATTGAAGTTGATCGCCACACTATCAATCGTGCTGTTTCTTGTCGAGTGGTTTATGGGCCGTTTGGGAGCGCCAGAGTTTTATAACCTGTTGTTCCTAATGGGATTGCTGTTGGTTATCAATGTGATTTCAACAAGCTGTATCAAATGGATAAGAGGGAACGTATGAGTAAGCTAAGAACCGTTGCAAAAATATTATTGATGTACTGCATCTTCAGTAGCGCCAGCGCCTTTGCGGAGGGAAATACTAAGGGTGATCCGTGTCTCGCGTTCACCTGTATGGCCGGAAAGTTACAAGGTAACGAGGCAACATCAGGGCCTGACTGTGTAATGGGCCGCCAGAGCTTCTTTGAGATACGAATTTACACCCCCTACTACAACCCCGGCGCGACAGCTGCTGCTCGTAAAGTATTTCTAAGCACTTGCCCTATGACCACTATTTCAGAAAACAAAAACACACTGGAGCTGATTATTCAGCGATACGGACGTTCATTTCAGGAGTAACACATGAAGAAACTAATCCCAGCTATCATTGCCGCCGCCCTGCTCTCCGGGTGCGCCACTCAGAACGACGCGGTAGCACTCTCAAATCGAATCAGCGATCAGCAGAAGCAAATCAACGCGCTTTCCGTTCGCCTCCAGTCTGCCGAGCATCGCTTGAGTCAGCAGGAGTCAGCTTTTCGCTCAGAACAAACGCAGAACAGCAGCTACTGCTACCTGAACGGCGTCAAATACTCTCAGGGATCGGTGTTCGCTGGCCGTATCTGTGATGGCAGTTCCGGCAGTGTAGCCTGGCGTCTTTACTCCCACCGCTAATAAGCAAGGCTTCCGGGCTTGCCCCGGAAGCGCTTCCTCCAGACATGGATATTGAGCTGCACAATCCATGTTTATCACAATAATCATATTGGGGTCGTCTCAGAAAACGGAATCTATGGTCACTCCCGTTTTTGCAACACCGATTTTGACGACAAGTTGGCTTGCTTGAATCTATCCGGCGTCTGAATGGGATTTTATTCCCGCGCCTCGATGAGTTCCGCGCCTGATGAACCTCCAGAAAATATACGGCTTCAATGAGCCTTTCCGTTTTACAGGTTCCTCAACAGGCCGGTGGGCCGTTAGTATCATCAATATCAGTATTCGCAAAACCAGATGAATGATTGTTTAAACTGGTGTATTTCTGCCTTTATGCTTCGTAAGTTTGCTGTCGCGCCGTCAGTGCCCAGGCTATTCTGGCCAGCTTGTTTGCCAGAGCACAGGTGACGACAAAGTTGCTTTTCCGACACAACAACTCCCTGACCCAGTCGACCAACTTGCCAGACTGGTGTTCCAGTTTTTGTATGAATACCCTGGCACACTGAACCAACAAAGTTCGGATCTTTTTGTTGCCCCGCTTGCTAATCCCTAACAATGTCGTCCGACCTCCCGTGCTGTACTGTCGGGGTACCAGCCCTGTTGCCGCCGCAAAGTCACGGCTGCTGGCGTACTGCTTCCCGTCGCCAATCTCAGTTGAAATAGTACTGGCAGTCAGCGTTCCAACGCAGGGAATACTCAGCAAGCGCTGTCCAACCTCATCTTCGTCCAACTTTCGTTTCAACTGAGATTCCAGATCTTTAATCTGCTCAACAAGATAGTGATAATGCTGTTGTAATTTCAGCAGTAACTGGCTGAGGTAAAGAGGCAAACTATTATCCTCAAGAATGGTACTCAGTCGGCTAATAACGGCAGCTCCTCGGGGAACGCTAATGCCAAATTCCAGCAGAAAAGCATGCATTTGATTGGTTGTTTTTACCTTATCCTGAACCAGGGATTCACGGACACGATGCAGAGCCCGCATTGCCTGCTGAGATTCCGTTCTGGGCTGCACAAAACGCATAGACGGACGCGATGCAGCTTCACAAATAGCTTCGGCGTCGACAAAGTCGTTTTTATTGCTTTTAACGAACGGGCGGACAAATTGTGGTGATATCAGCTTTGGGGAATGCCCCAACTCTTCCAACTTGCGTGCCATAAAGTGAGAACCGCCACAGGCTTCCATTGCGATGGTTGTAGCGGGGCATGTCGCCAAAAATTCGATCAACTTTGGCCGGGTAAATTTTTTACGGTAAACAGCCTTCCCGCGACGATCCTGGCAATGAATATGGAAAGAGTTTTTACCCAGATCGATACCAATGAGCGCAATGTTTTCCATGATAGTTCTCCGAATGAAAGCCTGTCCTCAGCATAGTACCGGGAAGGAGGGAGTGACCATCTCATTAATTATCCCACGCTAAGACTATATTTTGTACAGCAGTGGAGAAGGATGAGAGACCAGCAGTTCATTAACAGGGACTCCTTTTTGCTTAAGCGGCTCAATGGTTCTTTCTATATAAACCGTATTCCAGAGTGTTATCGCCGCCGTATGTAGTGTCAGCGCCGGTGGCGTGGTAACGCTGATCCTCCCACCCCCAGATCCCTGATTTCATTCAGCCGGTGCATGAAGGATGCTCGCCCAAGGGCCTCACCCTTATTCAGCCCCGCCTGTATGCATCGGCCTAAGCCTTTATCGCAAAATCAGTCCAGCATAAACAGCGTCCGATCTCTGCAGAAAATCGCCCTCTGCGCTACGAGTTTGAACGCATTTACTCTGTTTATAGGTAACATTCGCTCCACGATATAATGATATCGGCAACGTATTCAGCATCCTGAGCATGAGTCAGAAGGTGATCCGCCTTACCCAACGAAATGAAACTCTTGGGATGCTTTGCTGCTTTGAATATTTTTTCGGCCTGCTCAATTAACACAGTATCATCTTCAGTCGCATGAAAAATAAGCAGAGGCTTGTTCATGGCGAACACCTTATGAGCGATTTTGTGTTCCTGAATATTGTCCAGCATCTGTTTCTTTAAGGTAAATACCCGCCCGGCCAGCTCAACGGGATAGGCTCCATGCTGGTTAATGTTTTCAACATCATCCTTAAAAAGACGTTTTACGTGTGTCAGTTCTCCGGGTGATCCTATGGTGACAACGGCCTTTGCCTCAGGAACTTCGCCGGCAATAGACAGAATGGCCGATCCCCCCAGGCTATGGCCGATGAGCAAAGAAGGCGCTTCGTACTGTCGGCGGAGATAATCTACCGCGCAAAGCAGGTCCGAAATATTGGATGAGAAGTTGGTGTTGGAAAAATCCCCTTCGCTGTTTCCCAGACCAGTAAAATCAAACCGGAGAACGGCGATAGCATTCTCTGTCAGTTTCCGCGCAATACGCGCCGCGCCTTTGAGGTCTTTGCCACACGTAAAACAATGAGCTAACAGCGCAAACGCTTTAGGATTTTCAGGAAGTTCAAGCAATCCGGCCAGTTCTTCACCAGCCGCATTTTTGAACGTAAATTTTAGTTTTTTCATAGGATATTCCAGGTCTTAAACTGATTTCATATGTTTGATCGCAGGGAAAAATAATCTTCTGCTCTGCATCTGGCATTACGCGTTTTCCTTCCTCTACTGGGGATGTGAAACAGAATTCATTCCGAATGCCTGTCCTCACCTTCCAGTTTGAAAGCTGATTATTGCTTCCTGTTCGGTGATCACTTACGCTATGCTACCAACTAGATGGTAGTTTACAAGAATTTTATGAGGTCTCACTGAATGGCCAATTGCGCGCTCATTCTTAAAATATCCCTGGCAATGCTGGCGTTTGCTGCAAACTCTATTCTGTGCCGTCTGGCCCTGCAGGGAGGCCACATTGATCCCCTTTCATTCAGCAGCCTCAGGCTGGCCAGTGGTGCACTCGTCCTGTCACCTTTCTTGTTTTATCACGCAAAAACTACATTATCGCTGTGGCGTCCGCTGAGCGGATTTTACCTCATGGTGTACGCAGTGCTCTTCTCTGTCGCCTATATCCATCTCGATACCGGGGCAGGTGCGCTGTTACTTTTTGGTGCCGTACAGTTTGCGATGGTGATCCACGGATTATTTAAAGGGGAATCACTCTCCGTTATGCGGGCTTGCGGTTTAGTTATTGCTCTGGCAGGAATTGCTGCCCTGCTGTTACCCGGGGCGAAGGCACCGCCGCTTTACAGTGCACTTATGATGATCGTTGCCGGATTAGCCTGGGCCGCCTATTCCGTCAGGGGGAGGGCGGGCCAGGCGGCCGGGGCTTCAACGGCGGCAAATTTTGTACTCGCCACGCCGATGGCTCTCGCTCTTTCGTTGCTGTTTATGAAGCAGGGTCACTATGATGCTGCGGGCATTGCTTTGTCATTGCTGTCCGGTGCCGCCGCCTCAGCCGGTGCATATGTATTGTGGTATACCCTTTTACCCTCTCTCGGCTCTATCACCGCCAGTACCCTTCAGCTCAGCGTTCCCTGTCTGGCAATGCTAGGGGGTGTGGTATTCCTGGATGAATCACTGACGGTCAGAACGATATTTTCTGCCCTGGCGGTGCTGACTGGCATTGTGATGGTGACACGCGAGAAATCCCCCCGTCAGTCGATGACAAAGGCGAGAGAACCTTAATAACGCAATTAATTCATGCAGTTGTGATGATTCTCTTATGTTAATCACACGAGCCAGTTTTCCCGCTCCGGCATCAGACTGACAGTAATACTGAGGTCGACGTTTCTGACTACACCTAAGGCAGGTTTATGAAATGAAATATGATTTTGATGAGTACGTAAGCAGAGAGAAAACAGACAGTCTCACCGTGGACGGCTGGCGGGAATACCTGTTTTCGGGACAGTCCGAATTTGCAATGCGGTATCCGGCAGAAGGGCTAATCAACCTCTGGGTTGCTGACATGGCTTTTGCCACACCAGAGCCGATTCTTCAGGCCATCAGAGACCGTCTGGATAGAAAAATACTCGGCTACACTAAAATCTACGACGAAGAATACTATGAGATCTTTGGCAGCTGGTGTGAGCGACAATATGGTCACCGTTTCAAAACGGAAGACATTGTGCTGTCTCCGGGCATTATTCCCGCGCTGAACCGTCTCGTCCCGCTTCTGACCGACATGGATGACAGTATTCTTATTATGACGCCTTCATATGGCCCGTTTAAAAAGGCGGGTGAATACAGTCAGCGTCGCGTGGTGTACTCGGCGTTAAAAAAATCAGCAGGCGGCTGGGAACCTGACTGGGAAGACTTTGCACGCAAAGCCAGTCAGGCCGATTTACGTGTGAAAATTCTTTTCCTGTGTAATCCGCATAACCCGACCGGACGAGTCTGGCGGCCTGATGAACTTAAGCGGATTATTGAAATTTGCCTGGCCAATGACATCTGGGTGATATCTGACGAAATTCACTGCGACCTGTCCCGAAGCGGTATCGGTCATACACCGGCCGCCTCTCTTTTCCCTGATTCTACACGCATTATTACCTGCATGTCCTCGAGTAAAACATTCAATCTGGCCGGGAATTTGTTGGCAAATATCATTATTCCGGATCCCGGTGTCAGAAGCGAGTGGCGTCTCAGACACGACGAGTTCATCTCTCCACTGAGCCTGGCAGCAAACAAAGCGGCGTGGAGTGAATGTGATGACTGGCTTGTCCATCTGAGGGAATATATTGACGGCAATTTCCAGTACCTGCACGACTATCTCAAAAGCTATTTACCCGAAACCAGGTTCTCGATCCCCGAAGGGACATATCTGGCCTGGATAGATATTAGCCGCTACCTGCCCGACACCGCAGGTGAGGATTTATCGCTGTATTTTGCCCGGGAGTCAGGGGTCCTTCTTGAAGGGGGCTTGCTGTTTGTCGACAATGGGGACGGATATATCCGGTTAAATCTGGCCTGCCCACGGAGTATGCTGACAGCAGGGATGAAAAGAATTTCACAGGTACTGCGGATACCGGCTCCTCATCGTGTATAACCCCTTTCTCTCTGGCCGTTTTGTCCTGTCAGGATGTCGTCAGAACCCGGCATAACACCCTGTGCCGGGAACACAAAAGGCACGGATGAACAGGTCGTGAATATTCTTAGTGAAGCCTGCTGATGACATGTCTGGCGACAAAAAAATGCCGCCCTTAAGGGGCGGCTTATGCCAGCGTCACGGGGTTATCGTCTGACCGCCATGATGCCCGCATCGACATCCCAGATAGCGCCCGTCACCCATGAGGTTTTGTCAGACAACAGGAAGAGAATAGTGTTTGCCACATCTTCGGCAGTTCCGACGCGTCCCAGCGGGTGGAAATCGTTCAGCGACTTCATAGCATCTGCGATATCCGCTTTGTCCATGAAGCCTTCGTATATCGGCGTATGAACAATCCCGGGAGACACCGCGTTGACACGAATACCCGCGCTGGCCAGCTCAATCGCCAGATTACGCGTCAGGGCATGCAGACCCGCTTTTGCCATTGAATAGGCCGAGGCCGGCGAGTCACCCAGTGCAGCCTGAGCACCAATCGAACCGACGTTGACGATAGACCCTTCGAGCTTCGCGGCGAGCATGTTCTTCACGACATCCTGTGTAATAAAGAACGTGGCTCGGTTCAGCGAAAGATACATGTCATAATCGGCAAAGCTGTGCTCGGTAAATCCTTTGGGCATGAAGATACCGGCGGCATTCACCATCAGGCTGATATCGCGATGGTGAGCATTAATTTCCTGACGGATAGTTTCCATACCTTCTTCGGTCATCAGGTTCGCCGCGATGACCGCAACCGGTCCCAGAGGGCTCAGTTCTTTTTGCACCGCTTCGGCTTTGTCTTTTTTATTCCCGGTCAGCACGACACTGCCGCCCGCTTCCAGTACCATGCGTGCCACGGCCAGGCCCATGCCGCTGGTACCGCCGACGACGAGCAGTTTTTTACCTTTGAAAAAAGTGTTCATTTTCTGACTCCATTACTGGTGGGTAAGACGTTGCCGGCAGCGTGAAACTGCCGGCGGTTGACGGATTAAATACTGCAGCCATCCGTTCCGCAGGTCTGACCCGCAGTGGCTGAAAATTCGGTTTGCTGTTCATCCCAGACCTGACGCAGGGCATTCAAAAAGTTATCTGCTGCCTGAGCCCCGCTGATGGCATATTTTTCGTTCATCACAAAAACCGGAACGCCGCTGAGGCCAATAGACTGTGCGTGGGCTTCATCGTCGGAAACGGTGGCGCGAAAATCGTCATTTTCCAGGGCGGCTTCAGCGTCAGCTTTCGGCATACCGGCTTCTACGGCCATGGCAACGAGCTGCTGACGGTCAAAGAGAGAGCGACCTTCGGTGATACTGCCATGATAAAAACGTTCTTCCACCGTGTCCGCAATTCCGGCCTTACGCGCGGCAACCAGCAGGGTGTGTGCATCTTCTGTATCACCAAACATCATGCCGTCGAAGTTGTAGATCAGACCTTCAGATTTACCGGCGGTGCCCACCTGATTCATCATCAGCTCCGCTGAATGCTGACTGCCCAGCTTTTTAACGATGGCATCCTTAAAAGGCATCGCGGGAGTACCACCGGCCAGACGGTAGCTGTGATGGCGGATCACCACCTGGTCGCGAAATTCAAAGCGATTCAGACCCTGTTCAAATCTTTTTTTAGCAATCCAGCACCACGGGCAGACCAAATCTGACCAGATATCGATGGTAAGGGTGGGTTTCAGCGTTTGCATAATGATTCCTCAAAGACGTTGGGCGGTCGGTTCTCACTTATCAGAGAACCGCGACCGTATGGGATTTATTGCGCCTGCCAGACCGGGTAATCGGTATAGCCTTTTTCCGGGGAACCACTGACGCCGTAGTAGGTGGCGCGGTCACTTTCTGCCAGTGGCCAGCCGTTTTGCATTCTTTCAACCAGATCCGGGTTAGCGATGTAGGGCACACCAAATGCCACCAGATCCAGCTCATCATCTTCCAGAGCCTGCTCTGCGATATCACGGGTAAAACCGCCGGCAGCGATGATGGTGCCTTTAAACGTGTTGCGAAAACGGCGGCGGAAGCCTTCCGGAAGTGGCGCTTTGGTGTACACCGGCTGATAGTAAAGGTGTACGTAGGCCAGTTCCCGCTGACCGAGCGCGTCGGTGATGGCTGACCAGGTTTGCTCTTCACCTTCATACGGCGCGAGGTCATAAATGCGGCCGAACGGTGACAGGCGCACGGCAACGTGGCTGTTACCCACGGCTTCCGCCACGGCGTCAATGGTCTCCAGCAGGAAACGCTGACGATTTTCCACCGAGCCGCCGTATTCGTCGGTGCGGGTGTTCAGTTCGCTACTGAGGAACTGGTCAAAGATGAATCCGTTTGCCGCCATGATTTCCACGCCGTCAAAGCCGGCTTCCATCGCCAGGCGTGCGGAGTGCACGAAGTCTGCAGTGATGCGTTTAACTTCATGCGTTTCCAGCGCGCGTGGCTGGCTTGGTACAACCGGGCCCGGTTCTCCGGATTCGGTCAGCGCAAAAACGGTGGTATTGACCGCCTGAACGGTGCCCGCTGAAACCGGCGCTATGTGGCCTGGCTGAAGAGAGACGTGAGACATACGGCCGACGTGCCAGAGCTGCGCGAAAATACGGCCACCTTTGGCGTGAACCGCTTGTGTCACTTTACGCCAGCCCTGGACGTGTTCGTCGTTGTAGATACCAGGGGTATAAAGGTAACCCCGGCCTTCTTCTGAAACCGGCATCCCTTCGGTGATGAGCAGGCCAGCAGAAGCACGCTGTGCATAGTACAAAGCCACGACCTCATCCGGCACGTCATTCATGGTGCGGGTGCGGGTCATCGGTGCCATGACTACACGGTTTTTTAACGCCAGGCCAGACAGATTGTAGGGGGTGAAAAGCTTACTCATCGTATACCTCACAAAAAACAAAAAGGAGTATCCCGGCAGGGATTTGCACAGCCCGGCAGTATCATCGACTGGACGTCGCGCACTGGAGTTGCATAAACATCTGATGGGTGGCAATATGCCAACCATCTAGTAGGTAGGTCAATGGGTGTGTCGTATTTTTTTGTCATAACGCAGCCATTCCTGAATTGTCACTCATTTTGCGAGGTCATCACCATGCGTACATTAACAGCTTATAACGAAGATAATTTCCGCCAGATAGAGCAGTACAAAGGAATATCGGTGGTACGTTTCTCTGCACCCTGGTGTCCGCCCTGTCAGGCCAGCGAAGAAATGTTCAGTCAGTTTGCAGACCGGCTCGATAGAGATATTCAGGTGGGGAAAGTCAATGTAGATCAGGCGCCGGTGCTGACAACCAAATACGAGATCTGGGGGCTGCCGTCTGTGCTGATATTTCATGAAGGGCAATTAGTTAAACGCATACCGGGTGTGAAACCTGCATCGGTATATGCTCAGGCTATTGCGGACATAAAAAAAGGGCAGTAATGCCCTTTTAACGTGGAATTTATTAATGCTTAACCGCGTGCCTGACCGACGGCATCCAGAGTGCGGGCTGAATGAATGACCGCCGCGCCAGCGTTGAGGTTAATCGCCACGCCCAGCGCTTCAGCAATTTCAGCGTCGGTTGCACCGGCTTTCACAGCGGCGTCGGCGTGAAAAGCAATACAGCCGTCGCAGCGGGTTGTGACTGCGCACGCCAGGGCAATGAGTTCACGCACTTTTGCGCCCAAAAGGTCAGTTTTGTTACCTGCGTTGCCCAGGGCAACCACGCCTTTCATGGTCTCGGGGGTCAGTTTGCCCAACTCGCCTAAACGTTGCATTAACTCTGAGCGATAGTTGTTCCAGTCCAGCATAGTGTCATTCTCCTGAATGAGGGGTATTAAGAAGCAGTTTTATATACTTAAGGCTGTTGGCGAAGACTTCGGGTCTGGCCGTTGCATGCGCCACTACGCTTGAGCCTTCACAGACATTAATGATCATCAAAGCAATATCTGATGGTTCGGCATGGGATGAAAACTCACCTGACTCCATGCCCGCCCTGACGACTTTTGTGAGCCACTCGATTTGCATATCGAAATAAAGTGATGTCTGTACAGTAATTGCCTGAGGCAGATTGGCGGTCTCTGCTGACAACGCACAACACAGTGGCAGTAGCGAAGCTTTATGGCTTTGCGCGAAGATATCGATGTAAGCCGCAATTCTTCTCTCCGCGCTTTTCTCAGTCGCCTCTATCTGCTCAAATACGCGTTGTGTATCAGAGAACGCCTGTATTACCACCTGCTCACCCAGAATATCTTTGGTCGGGAAATGGTGATGAATACTGGCCTTGGTGATACCCACTATTTTTGATAAATCAGCATAGCTGAATACTGAATACCCTTTTTCGCGCATCAGGTGTTCTGCTTCGCTGAGCAGCCGTTCCCGTGTCATGGTTGTCATAATTACTCCATATAATCTACTAGTTGATAGATTATATTGTTGCTATTTTTCCGTAGCAAGTTGTATCACTGACTCAGTATCGTGCAGAGCTGAACGTCACTGCCATCCTGCATTCTGAATGGCAGCATTACATCTCTGACATCACGCCAGGCGTGTAATCATTTCAACCGGATTAGCCAGAGTATCGTGGATTGGCGAATTCTTTTGCATTTCGCTGACCAGCGCTTCTAACTCCTCGCGACTGGCGGTCTTGCTCGTAAGGTGAACATCGACGCGAATAGATTTCGCACCTTTACGCACGTTGCTGTCCAGCCCAAGGAAGCCGTTGAGGTTGATATCGAAATTAAGATCCAGCTCGATACCGTCCAGGTCGATCCCTTTTTCAGCAGCCATCATGGTAAGGGTGGCGGTATAACAGCCAGCCAGCGCCTGCATGATGTATTCAGTCGGGCTCATGCCGGTATCGGTGCCGAGTAAACCTGCGGGTTCATCACCGATATTAGAAAATTTCCCCACACGGCTGGTATCGATAACGCCGTTCTGGATTGTGGCGCCGGTCTCTGTGCGAACGGTTAATCCGCCGCTGGAACGGGCTTTCATCTGGAAAGTCAGGTTACCCAGGCCAGGCTGGCTGCGAACTGCTTCACGGGTATTGTGGATCGCAGCTGCGTCTGCAGAAGGTTTAACGGTAGTAGACATAATGGCTCCTGTAATTTCTTGATAAAAGGTATAGCTGGTGTAACCAGCACCAATCATCTAGTTGGTAGATTAGTGTCGCGAACCTCTTTTGTCTACTCTTTTATAAAAAATAGGGGGAAAAGAACCCAGCAGGCTGTTTTATTTCATAATAACCATTTGATTTTTTTATAATCTTCCCAGCCGCTCACTCTTGCAGCAATCCAGCCTTTACCCGAAGGATAGTCTGGCGGGTGGTATTAAATTCCCGGGCAATAGCACTGATACTGATGCCAGCATTTAGGCGCTCTGTCACTGTTTGCTTTTGTTCCTCGCTCAGGATGGGGGGGCGACCGAAGCGTTTTCCAGCCGCTTTTGCCCTCGCAATACCTGAATACGTTCGCTCAAGCAGCAAATCCCGCTCAAACTCCGCTACAGCAGAAATTACCTGCATAGTCATTTTTCCGGCCGGACTGGTCAAGTCAACGCCTCCGAGTGCGAGACAATGAACGCGAATATCTAAAGCCGCCAGTTGCTCTACTGTTTTTCGGATATCCATCGCATTACGACCCAGACGGTCAAGTTTGGTGACAATCAGTACATCCCCATTTTCCATGCGATCTAGCAACCGGATAAATCCGGGGCGTTCGCTGGCAGCAACCGAGCCACTGATATGCTCCTCAATAAGTCGTTGGGATCTGATGGCAAAACCCGCCGCTTCAATTTCACGACGCTGGTTTTCTGTGGTCTGTTCCAGAGTTGAGACCCTGCAGTAGGCAAAAACACGTGACATGGGAAACTTTCCGTACGAAATGGATGTCCGAATTATAACGTGTGTCCGAAATTAATTTCACTAAGTTTCGGACATGTGCTGTAAGTGGTGTACGAAACCGACCGGTTTCGGTCACAGCGAACAAATAACAGATGAAAACTATACGCGAGGGAGGCATTTATGCCACGGCGACAGATACTGAGCAGCGAAGAGCAGGAACGCTTACTGGTTATACCAGATGATGAAATTATTCTGACCCGAATGTGTTTTCTGAACGAACCGGATATTGCGCTCATTAATAAGCACCGAAGGCCAGCGAATCGCCTGGGCTTTGCTGTATTACTCTGTTATCTGCGTGGACCTGGATTTATTCCGGACAAAAGCAGTGCTCCTCACAATGGCGTTGTATCCAGGGTTGCTTCCCGACTGAAACTTCAGCCTGATTTATGGCCGGAATATGCATCCAGAGAGCAAACCCGCTGGGAACATCTGACCGAACTTTATCGCTACCTGGAACTATCCCCGTTCAGCCGGTCAATGCAAAAAGACTGTATCCGTCATCTGCACCCCTATGCCATGCGAACTGACAAAGGATTTATGCTGGCGGAAGAAATGCTCAGCTGGCTACATAACAATAATGTTATTTTCCCTTCTGTTGAAGTGATCGAACGGACGCTTGCCGAAGTCGTCACGCTCGCTAACAGATCGGTATTTTCGACACTTACCGCGCAACTGGAAAAGCAGCATAAATCAGCACTCGACAGCCTGCTCATATCAGAGGGTGAACAACCTTCCCGTCTGGCATGGCTGCTACAGCCTCCGGGTAAAATAAACGGTAAAAATGTGCTGCAACATATCGACCGGCTTAATTCCATCGCTGCGCTGGGGTTGCCTGATGGTATTGCACTTTCCGTTCACCAGAACAGGTTGCTTAAACTGGCGCGTGAGGGCCGGAAAATGAGCAGCAGGGACCTGGCAAAATTCACCGATGTCAGACGTTACGCTACGCTGGTTTGTATAATAACAGAGGCCAGGGCCACCCTGACTGACGAAGTGATTGATCTGCACGAGCGTATCCTGGGTAGTCTGTTCAGCAGGGCAAAACGCACGCAGGCCGAACGGCTCCAGCAAACGAGAAAGCTTATTCAGAGCAAGCTGAAGCAGTACGTTACCGTCGGGCAGGCGTTACTTAACGCCAGAGAATCCGGGGAAGATCCCTGGACTGCAATAGAAGATGTCCTTCCCTGGCAGGAATTCATCAACAGCGTGGAAGAAACGCGGTTTCTTTCCCGTAAGGGCAATTTCGACGCGCTTCATCTGATCACCGAAAAATACAGTACGTTGCGTAAATAGGCACTGTTGCAAATAGTCGGTGGTGATAAACTTATCATCCCCTTTTGCTGATG
>OKPL01000088.1_pt1 | contig 36644 bp, 33 predicted proteins | sample 1612301 | NCBI WGS metagenome assembly OKPL01 (sample SAMN04436790, study PRJEB24849) | human gut metagenome | biome: human gut; feature: NICU; material: stool | host: Homo sapiens | place: USA: Saint Louis, MO | collected 2011-04-21
CTATGCTCAATCAAGAACTGGAACTCAGTTTAAATATGGCTTTCGCCAGAGCGCGTGAGCACCGACATGAGTTTATGACCGTCGAGCATTTGCTGCTCGCACTGCTTAGCAACCCATCTGCCCGCGAAGCGCTGGAAGCCTGCTCCGTGGATCTGGTGGCGCTACGTCAGGAACTCGAAGCCTTCATCGAACAAACCACACCGGTGCTGCCAGCCAGTGAAGAAGAGCGCGACACACAGCCGACGCTCAGCTTCCAGCGCGTGCTGCAGCGCGCGGTTTTCCACGTCCAGTCTTCCGGACGTAGCGAAGTGACGGGCGCCAATGTGCTGGTCGCCATCTTCAGTGAGCAGGAGTCCCAGGCGGCCTACCTGCTGCGTAAACACGAAGTCAGCCGGCTCGACGTGGTCAACTTCATCTCTCACGGAACGCGAAAAGACGAGCCTAACCAGGCATCGGATCCCAGCGGACAGATCAACAGCAATGAAGAGCAAGCAGGCGGGGAGGATCGTATGGAAAACTTCACCACCAACCTTAACCAGCTTGCTCGCGTTGGCGGTATCGACCCGCTGATTGGCCGCGACAAAGAGCTGGAGCGTGCCATCCAGGTGCTGTGCCGTCGCCGCAAGAATAACCCGCTGCTGGTGGGGGAATCTGGCGTGGGTAAAACCGCGATTGCCGAAGGTCTGGCCTGGCGCATTGTGCAGGGCGACGTGCCGGAAGTGATTGCCGACTGCACCATCTACTCGCTGGATATCGGCTCGCTGCTGGCGGGCACCAAATACCGCGGTGATTTTGAAAAACGTTTCAAAGCGCTGTTAAAACAGCTGGAGCAGGACACCAACAGCATCCTGTTTATCGATGAGATCCACACCATCATCGGCGCAGGCGCGGCTTCCGGTGGTCAGGTAGATGCCGCCAACCTGATCAAACCGCTGCTCTCCAGCGGCAAGATCCGCGTGATGGGCTCTACGACGTACCAGGAGTTCAGCAACATCTTTGAGAAGGATCGTGCGCTGGCGCGTCGTTTCCAGAAAATCGACGTAACCGAGCCGTCGGTTGACGAAACGGTGCAGATCATCAACGGCCTGAAAACCAAGTACGAAGCGCACCATGACGTGCGTTACACCGCGAAAGCGGTGCGTGCGGCGGTGGAGCTGGCGGTGAAATACATCAACGATCGTCATCTGCCGGATAAAGCGATCGACGTGATTGATGAAGCGGGTGCGCGTGCGCGCCTGATGCCAGCGAGCAAGCGTAAGAAAACCGTGAACGTAGCGGATATCGAGTCCGTGGTGGCCCGTATCGCACGTATCCCTGAGAAGAGCGTCTCTCAGAGCGACCGTGATACGCTGCGCACCCTCGGCAATCGCCTGAAAATGCTGGTCTTTGGTCAGGATAAAGCCATTGAGGCCTTAACCGAAGCGATTAAGATGGCCCGTGCTGGCCTGGGGCATGACCACAAGCCTGTCGGTTCCTTCCTGTTCGCCGGCCCGACCGGTGTGGGTAAAACCGAGGTAACGGTGCAGCTCTCCAAAGCGCTGGGCATTGAGCTGTTGCGCTTTGATATGTCCGAGTATATGGAGCGTCACACCGTCAGCCGTTTGATTGGTGCGCCTCCGGGCTACGTGGGCTTTGACCAGGGCGGCCTGCTCACCGACGCGGTGATCAAGCATCCGCACGCGGTACTGCTTCTTGATGAAATTGAGAAAGCGCACCCGGACGTGTTCAACATCCTGTTGCAGGTGATGGACAACGGGACGCTGACCGATAACAACGGGCGCAAGGCCGATTTCCGCAACGTGGTGCTGGTGATGACCACCAACGCCGGGGTGCGTGAAACCGAGCGCAAATCCATCGGCCTGATCCATCAGGATAACAGCACCGATGCGATGGAGGAGATCAAGAAGATCTTCACGCCGGAGTTCCGTAACCGTCTGGACAACATTATCTGGTTCGATCACCTGTCTACCGAGGTGATCCATCAGGTGGTGGATAAGTTCATCGTCGAGCTGCAGGTTCAGCTGGATCAGAAAGGCGTGTCGCTGGAAGTGAGCCAGGAGGCCCGCAACTGGCTGGCCGAGAAAGGCTACGACCGTGCGATGGGTGCCCGTCCGATGGCGCGCGTGATTCAGGACAACCTGAAGAAACCGCTGGCGAACGAGCTGCTGTTTGGCTCGCTGGTGGACGGCGGCCAGGTGACCGTGGCGCTGGATCAGGCGAAGAACGAACTGACGTACGATTTCCAGAGTGCGGCGAAGCACAAGCCGGAAGCGGCTCACTGAGTTGAAAGGTAAAAGCAAAACGGCAACTTCGGTTGCCGTTTTTTTTGTTTGCTCCCTCTCCCAGTGGGAGAGGGCTGGGGTGAGGGCATCAGGCCGCAGAGGAATTTTGCGCGGCGCTTTCCAGATTCTTTCGAAGTCAGTTGCTGGATAAATCTACAGTAATAAAATGGCGTCGCACCTGCAAAATCGGGTGCCGGGATTGGCGTCCTGAAAGTGTGTGCACAGACAATCTTGCGTGCATAAAGGATTACATATGACTAATATTAATAGCTTCGCCCAGCTCTACACCGAACTCTCCCTCAACCCCGATCTCCCAACCCTGGCCGAGCGCTGCAAGCTGCTCACCGAAATCCTTCTCGACTGCAAATCTCTCCCGCAAACGCAGCCCGTTTGCCGCTGTCTCGGAGCTTATCTGGAAGAGGTAAAATCCGGCCTCACAGAATCCATGCGTGATTTTCAGGTGGTGGAATTTGAGGACGAAGCGGAACAGCCGCGACAAAAAGAGTGGTTGCTGGAAGATACAGAAACGAAATGTGACTACTGCCGGGCGTTAAACCACGTGCTGCTGGTTTCGCATTTTGACCGCGATATGTTGCCGCACCTGACGGGACTGTTGCATGACATTACCCACGCGATAGCTGAAGATTTAATCGTACCCATGAACCCGTGCATGACAATACATCTGCCGACACAGCCACACTAAGGCCATAAATAAAAAAGGCCGGGATTGTCCCGACCTTTTAAATATTCATCTGCCATTACAGGCGAAAACAATTAGCGACTACGGAAGACAATGCGGCCTTTGCTCAGGTCGTACGGGGTCAGTTCAACAGTCACTTTGTCGCCCGTCAGGATGCGGATGTAGTTTTTGCGCATTTTACCGGAGATGTGTGCAGTAACCACGTGACCGTTTTCTAACTCTACGCGGAACATGGTATTAGGCAACGTTTCAAGAACGGTACCTTGCATTTCAATATTGTCTTCTTTGGCCATCTAATCCTCTGGGGTATCACTACCGTAATTTGAACCGGCAAGATAATGCCGAAGTTCTGTAAATAAGTAAAGATTTGCGCGCTAAATCGCAACAAACAGGTTCGGCACATTACTCCGAAAACACACGGCTAAGCCGCACCAAAAGCGCAACGTATAAGGGAGCGGTGAGATAAACGATGGGCGTTACCTGACGCGAAAAATTCCTTATCGGCAGCGGGGTAATGAGCGTAACCAACTCTGCGACCGCAATTATAACACTCTGGGGAGAAATGTGCCGAAAACATTCATTCTTGTGGTGAAAACAAGCATCGAGGTACCCAGAAATTATTCGGCAATCGTCCGAGGCGCATTTGATTGAGATAATTAAGGTAATCCCAGCGGGGAATTTCGCAGGCACCAAGCGATGCTGTGTGATCGTTAAGGACCTGGCAGTCGATAAGTTTACCGCCATGACGGATAAATTCATCACAGAAGACCAGAAGCGCCGTTTTGGACGCATTTTCCATCCGGCTGAACATGGACTCGCCACAAAATAGTGTTCCCTGGGCCACGCCGTACATACCGCCGACAAGCTCATCTTCACGCCAGACTTCAATGGAGTGGGCATGACCGAGTTCGTGAAGGCGATGGTAGGCTTCGACCACGCCACGCGTGATCCAGGTTCCTTCTTCGCGATCGCTGGCACAGCCTTCGATGACCTGACCAAAAGCGTAATTCATCGTGACACGATAGGGTGAGCGTTTATGAAATCGCTTCATACTACGGCTGATATGCAGTGATTCTGGCCATAACACCGCGCGGGGATCGGGCGACCACCAGAGGATGGGGTCGCCAGGAGAAAACCACGGGAAAATACCACGCTGATAAGCCATTAATAGGCGCGCAGGGCTAAGATCGCCCCCCAGTGCCAGCAGGCCGTTAGGCTCACGTAATGCGCCTTCCGGGGAAGGGAAGGCTATTGAATGGCGAGAAAGCTGAACCAGGCGCATGACCGCAAAACTCCACGCAAGTCGGATCGTTCAATAATAGCTTACAAACCCTGCTTAAACTGGTAATAACGCCCCTGTCTGGCAAGCAGTTCTGCGTGAGTACCTTGCTCAATAATTTGCCCGTTGTCCATCACTATTATTTGTTGGAAACGAGAGAGTCCGCGAAGTCGATGGGTGACCATTAACACCGTTTTCTCGCACATCATTTCTGCAAGCAATTCAAGGATCTGACTTTCGGTTGTGGCATCTAAGCCTTCTGTAGGTTCATCCAGCAATACCAGCGGCGCATCATGTAACAGCGCACGGGCGATAGCCAGACGGCGCAGTTCACCACCGGAGAGCTGGCGTCCGCCTTCACCTAACCAACTGTTGAGACCTGCATCCTCGAGCAGCTTCTCCAGACCAACGCGACGCAAGATCTCCGCCAGAGCCTCATCACTACTACCAGGCGAGGCGAGTAACAGATTATCACGCAGCGTGGCGCTAAACAGATGCACTCGCTGGGGAACAACGCTGATGGTCTGTCGTAGAGCCGCTTCATTCAGGCTGGCTATGGGACTATCGTTAAGCAAAATCTCGCCCTGTTGCGGGTCCCATGCGCGGGTCAGCAGTTGTAACAGTGTTGATTTGCCGCATCCGGTTCGCCCGAGAATCGCAATATGTTCCCCGGCGTTTACCTGAAGATAAATCCCTTTAAGTGCCTGTTGGGATTGCTCCGGATAAGTGAACTGAACATCCCGTAATGTCAGCGAAACGCGATCGGCAACACGAGTTTGGGTATCAGGGAAGGTGACTTCCGGTTTTTGATCCGTTAAATCAGTGATCCGTACGGCAGAGGCAATGACTTGCCCCAGATGCTGAAATGCACCCGTTACTGGTGCCAGCGCTTCAAACGCGGCTAACGCGCAGAAGACAAACAGGGCAATTAACGCGCCGGGTTGAGCATTGCCGCCAACGCCACCGGACGCCATCCACAGCATCAGGATCACCGCTAACGCGCCAATGAGCAGCATTATCGCTTGCGACAATGCGGTCAGTTCAGATTGACGGCGTTGCGCTTCCAGCCACTGAATTTCTGTATTCTCTAATTGCGTGCGATAACGATCGCTGGCACCAAAAATGGTCAGCTCAGCTTGCCCTTGCAGCCAGGCCGTCAGTTGTTGGCGATACTGCCCGCGAAGATGAGTCAGATTTTGCCCGGTGCTTTTTCCCGCACGATAAAACAGTGGTGGCATCAGGAAAAGCGTCAGTAACATAATGCCGCCCAGCGTAAAGGCGAGGGTGAAATCAAGGAAACTTAACCCGATTGTCACCACCATAATCACCACAAAAGCACCTACCAGCGGCGAGATAACGCGCAGGTAAAGATGATCGAGCGTATCAACATCCGCCACCACGCGGTTGAGTAATTCGCCCTGACGATAGCGCGCCAGTCCGGCAGGGGAGAGGGGCAGCAATTTGCTGAAGGTGTATATGCGTAGATGCTGCAACACGCGGAAAGTCGCGTCGTGACTTACCAGACGTTCAAAATAACGCCCGGCAGTACGGGTGATTGCTGCGCCACGCACGCCCGCAGCGGGTAGCATATAGTTGAAGCTGTACAGTCCGGCAACCCCCGCAACCGCTGAGGCGGAGAGGAACCAGCCCGAAAGTGTCAACAGACCGATACTGGCGAGCAGCGTGACAATTGCCAGCACGATACCAAGACTTAACATCCATTTATGACGTTTATACAGTGCCAGATAGGGTAGCAAAGCGCGCATTTAAATCTCCTCCTGACGATGGGCCAGTAATGTGGCGAATGGGCCGCCAGCCACACTTAATTCCGCGTAACGTCCTTGCTCAATAATCTGACCATCCTGCATTACCCAAATGACATCCCAGTCAGCAAGATCTTCTAACTGGTGGGTGACCATTAACGTTGTCTGGCGCAGAGAGGCGGCATTCAGCGCCTCCATTACGCGCTGTTCACTGTGAGCATCAAGGCTGGCAGCGGGTTCATCCAACAGTAATAGCGAACAGGGATTTAGTAACGCACGGGCCACCGCCACGCGCTGCGCCTGCCCCACGGAAAGGCGGGCAGCCTGGTCGCCAACAGGCGTATCAACCCCTTGCGGCAGGAGCGGTAGAAACTCACTGACCCAGGCGTTATCCAGCGCTGTTTGTAACTCTTGTTCGCTGGCATCAGGTCGCGCCAGTAGTACGTTATCCCGTAATGTTGCTGCCGGTAATTGTGGGTTTTGCCCAACCCAGGAGAGATGTTTACGCCATGATTCCGGTGATAAATCGCGTAATTCTATCCCGTTGATTCGTAGCGATCCCTGATATGAGAGAAAACCAGAAAGCGCGTTCAGCAGTGAACTTTTACCTGAACCGCTGCGACCAACCAACACTGCTCGTTGGCCTGCTGGCAAAGTAAAATTCAGCGGTCCGGCCAGCGTTTTACCTTCCGGCGACGTGATAAACAGATCCTCGGCTTCAATGGTCACCGGATCGGTCGATGCTAATTCCGCCTCACCGCGCTGCGGATGGGCGAGCGGGGTTTCCATAAACGTTTTCAAACTGTCAGCTGCACCAACAGCCTGGGCTTTAGCATGATAAAACGTACCGAGATCGCGTAATGGCTGGAAAAACTCTGGCGCAAGGATCAGGGCCAGAAAACCCGCAGCCAGCGTCACGCCAGTATCGTAGTGACCAAAATCCAGCTCGCCGAGGTAGGAAAAACCAAAGTAGACCGCCACCAGAGCAATCGACAGCGAGGTAAAAAATTCGAGAATGCCGGAGGATAAAAACGCCAGCCGTAGCACTTCCATTGTCCGTTGGCGGAAATCTTCCGAAGCAGAACGAATACTTTCAATTTCAGCTTCACCACGACCAAAAATACGCAATGTTTCCATGCCGCGCAGGCGATCGAGGAAATGCCCACTTAAGCGAGCAAGAGCGAGAAAGTTACGTCGGTTAGCATCGGCAGCCCCCATTCCAACCAGCGCCATAAATAACGGAATTAGCGGTGCAGTGCCCAGCAGAATGAGCGCCGCGGCCCAGTTAGAGGGGAAGATAGCCACCACAATCAGCAGCGGCACCGACACTGCCAGCGCCATTTGCGGCAGGTAGCGTGCATAGTAATCATGCATATCGTCAATTTGCTCGAGTACCAGCGTCGCCCAGCTCCCCGCTGGTTTACCCTGAATCCACGCTGGCCCTGCTTGTTGCAGACGGTCGAGAACCTGACGGCGGATGGCAAAGCGGATATGCTGCCCGGCGTGATAACCCACCCGTTCGCGTAACCAGACCACCCATGCGCGCAGTACAAAGGTCAGAAACAGTAACGTAAAGGGAAGCAGCAGGGCTTCACGGGGAATATTCTCCATAATCATATGTTGCAGAATTCGCGCCATGAACCAGGCCTGGGCAATGATCAATATGCCGCTCACAAAGCCCAGCAGACGAGAAATATTCAGCCAACGTTGGGAGATGACGCTTTGCTGTTTTAACCAGCGGGTTAATTCTTTTTGACGGGATTTATTCATTGCACGCTTAGCAGGTGAGTTATCAGAATTATTTGCAGAGCAATGTTACAACGGGGAAAAAATAAAGGCGACCCATAGTCGCATGGTGTCGCCTTCTTTACTTTTGTTACTGATTTGTAAAATTATTTTGCGTCAGCTAAACCGTCGAGGTAGCGTTCCGCATCAAGAGCTGCCATGCAGCCTGTACCAGCAGATGTAATGGCCTGGCGATAAATGTGATCCATCACGTCGCCTGCGGCAAAGACGCCAGGGATGCTGGTCTGGGTGGCATTACCATGAATACCCGACTGTACTTTGATGTAGCCGTTTTCCAGTTCCAGCTGCCCTTCGAAAATGGCAGTATTCGGGCTGTGACCGATAGCAACAAACAGACCGGCAACGTCGAGTGACTCGATGTTATCGCTGTTTTGCGTATCGCGCAGACGAACGCCAGTGACACCCATCTGATCGCCGGTCACTTCTTCCAGCGTACGGTTGGTGTGCAGAATAATGTTGCCGTTCTCCACTTTATCCATCAGACGCTTAATGAGGATTTTTTCCGCACGGAAACCATCTCGGCGGTGAATCAGATGAACTTCCGAAGCGATGTTAGACAGATACAGCGCCTCTTCAACCGCGGTATTGCCGCCGCCGATGACCGCAACTTTCTGGTTGCGATAGAAGAAACCGTCGCAGGTTGCACAAGCAGAAACTCCACGGCCTTTAAAGGCTTCTTCAGAGGGCAGGCCGAGATAGCGTGCAGAAGCTCCGGTGGCAATAATCAGCGCGTCGCAAGTGTATTCGCCGCTATCGCCAGTCAGACGGAACGGACGATTCTGCAAATCAACTTTGTTGATGTGATCAAAGATGATTTCAGTTTCAAATTTGGTGGCATGTTCGTGCATGCGCTCCATTAATAACGGACCGGTCAGATCGTTTGGATCGCCAGGCCAGTTTTCCACTTCCGTGGTGGTGGTCAGTTGGCCGCCTTTTTCCATGCCGGTAATCAGCACAGGTTGCAGGTTGGCGCGCGCCGCGTAGACAGCAGCGGTGTATCCCGCCGGGCCTGAACCCAGGATAAGCAGTTTACTGTGTTTGGTCGTGCCCATGAGATCCCCATAGTTGTTGGCAGACAATGGCAGGATTGTAGGGAATTTACAGACGTAAAAAAAGAGTATGACGATTTTGTTAACAATTTGTGCAATCGGCAGCATCGATAAGCAGGTCAAATTCTCCCGTCATTATCACCTCTGCTACTTAAATTTCCCGCTTTATAAGCCGATTAAATGATGAATAAACGCCCCTGTTAATGAATATCTGGCATGTTGTACTAAAAATCGATGTTTTGCTTTGACAATCCCCTGGTGTTTTGCGAAAACATTCGAGGAAGAAAAAAAACAGTATTCTTATATGCGCATAACCATGCATGTAAATACCATGTTTACCGTGCTAGTGAAATCTACGTATGGCGTGGACAGACGCCATTCGTGATGTCGATAGCTGCCACAAGGCAACGGTCTTCTCACCGTAGACCCAGGCATTGCGCGCCGTGAATCTTCATGATTTCGGTCTATCGTGACGGGTAGCGACTCTGAACAGTGATGTTTCAGGGTCAGACAGGAGTAGGGAAGGAATACAGAGAGACAATAATAATGGTAGATAGCAAGAAGCGCCCTGGCAAAGATCTCGACCGTATCGATCGTAACATTCTTAATGAATTGCAAAAGGATGGGCGTATTTCCAACGTCGAGCTTTCTAAACGTGTGGGACTTTCCCCGACGCCGTGCCTTGAGCGTGTGCGTCGGCTGGAAAGACAAGGGTTTATTCAGGGCTATACGGCGCTGCTGAACCCCCATTATCTGGATGCATCACTTCTGGTATTCGTTGAGATTACTCTGAATCGTGGCGCACCGGATGTGTTTGAACAATTCAATACCGCTGTACAAAAACTTGAAGAAATTCAGGAGTGTCATTTAGTATCCGGTGATTTCGACTACCTGTTGAAAACACGCGTGCCGGATATGTCTGCTTACCGTAAGTTACTGGGGGAAACCCTGCTGCGTCTGCCTGGCGTCAATGACACACGGACATACGTTGTTATGGAAGAAGTCAAGCAGAGTAATCGTCTGGTTATTAAGACGCGCTAACACGGAACAGGTGCAAAATCGGCGTATTTTGATTACACTCCTGTTAATCCATACAGCAACAGTACTGGGGTAACCTGGTACTGTTGTCCGTTTTAGCATCGGGCAGGAAAAGCCTGTAACCTGGAGAGCCTTTCTTGAGCCAGGAATACACTGAAGACAAAGAAGTCACATTGACAAAGTTAAGTAGCGGCCGCCGTCTTCTGGAGGCGTTGCTGATCCTTATTGTCCTGTTTGCCGTCTGGTTGATGGCTGCCTTACTAAGCTTTAACCCTTCGGACCCCAGCTGGTCGCAAACGGCCTGGCATGAACCTATCCATAATTTAGGTGGGATGCCCGGTGCGTGGTTGGCAGATACGCTGTTCTTTATTTTTGGCGTGATGGCTTACACCATTCCCGTCATTATTGTCGGCGGTTGTTGGTTTGCCTGGCGTCATCAGTCCAGCGACGAATACATTGATTATTTTGCCGTTTCGCTACGCATCATTGGCGTTTTGGCGCTCATCCTTACCTCCTGTGGTCTGGCGGCAATCAACGCTGACGATATCTGGTATTTTGCCTCCGGTGGCGTCATTGGCAGCTTACTAAGCACTACGCTACAACCACTGCTACACAGTAGCGGGGGAACTATTGCGCTGCTCTGCGTTTGGGCAGCGGGCCTGACGCTGTTCACCGGTTGGTCATGGGTGACCATTGCTGAAAAACTCGGCGGCTGGATTTTAAATATTCTTACCTTCGCCAGTAATCGTACCCGTCGCGATGATACCTGGGTCGATGAAGATGAGTATGAAGACGACGAAGAGTATGAAGATGAAAATCACGGCAAACAGCATGAATCACGCCGTGCCCGTATTCTTCGCGGCGCGCTAGCGCGTCGTAAACGGTTGGCGGAAAAATTCATTAATCCGATGGGGCGGCAAACAGATGCTGCGCTGTTCTCCGGTAAGCGGATGGATGATGAAGAAGAGATTACCTACACTGCACGCGGTGTGGCTGCTGACCCTGACGACGTCCTGTTTTCGGGCAATCGTGCAACGCAGCCAGAATATGACGAATACGATCCATTATTAAACGGTGCGCCAATTACCGAACCTGTTGCTGTAGCAGCTGCTGCTACCACGGCGACACAAAGCTGGGCTGCACCGGTTGAACCTGTGACTCAGACGCCGCCAGTTGCCTCTGTTGATGTTCCACCTACGCAACCTACAGTAGCCTGGCAGCCTGTACCGGGGCCGCAAACGGGAGAACCGGTTATTGCACCTGCACCGGAAGGTTACCCACACCAGTCACAATATGCGCAGCCTGCAGTGCAATATAATGAGCCGCTGCAACAACCTGTACAGCCACAGCAGCCGTATTATGCGCCTGCGGCTGAACAACCTGTGCAACAACCTTACTACGCTCCTGCGGCGGAACAACCTGTTCAGCAACCGTATTACGCCCCTGCGCCAGAACAACCGGTGGCAGGTAACGCCTGGCAAGCCGAAGAGCAGCAATCCACTTTTGCTCCACAGTCTACATACCAGACGGAGCAAACTTATCAGCAGCCAGCTGCTCAGGAGCCGTTGTACCAACAGCCGCAACCCGTTGAACAGCAGCCTGTTGTGGAGCCTGAACCCGTTGTAGAAGAGACAAAACCCACGCGTCCGCCGCTTTACTATTTTGAAGAAGTGGAAGAGAAGCGAGCCCGTGAACGTGAACAACTTGCGGCCTGGTATCAACCGATTCCAGAACCGGTTAAAGAACCGGAACCGATCAAATCTTCGCTGAAAGCACCTTCTGTTGCAGCAGTACCTCCAGTAGAAGCCGCTGCCGCTGTTTCTCCGCTGGCATCTGGTGTGAAAAAAGCGACACTGGCGACGGGGGCTGCCGCAACCGTTGCCGCGCCAGTCTTCAGTCTGGCAAATAGCGGTGGACCGCGTCCGCAGGTCAAAGAGGGGATTGGCCCGCAGTTGCCACGACCGAAACGCATCCGCGTGCCAACTCGTCGTGAACTGGCGTCTTACGGTATTAAGCTGCCCTCACAGCGTGCGGCAGAAGAAAAAGCCCGCGAAGCCCAGCGTAATCAGTACGATTCTGGCGATCAGTACAACGATGATGAAATCGATGCGATGCAGCAGGATGAACTGGCACGTCAGTTCGCCCAGACGCAGCAGCAACGCTATGGCGAACAGTATCAACATGATGTGCCCGTGAACACAGAAGATGCAGATGCTGCGGCAGAGGCAGAACTGGCTCGTCAGTTTGCTCAAACTCAACAACAACGTTATTCCGGCGAACAACCGGCTGGGGCGAATCCGTTCTCGCTGGATGATTTTGAATTTTCGCCAATGAAAGCGTTGCTGGATGATGGTCCACACGAACCGCTGTTTACGCCAATTGTTGAACCTGTACAGCAGCCGCAACAACCGGTAGCACCGCAGCAGCAATATCAGCAGCCGCAACAACCGGTAGCACCGCAGCCGCAGTATCAGCAGCCGCAACAACCGGTTGCACCGCAGCCGCAGTATCAGCAGCCGCAACAACCAGTTGCGCCACAGCCGCAATATCAGCAGCCGCAACAACCGGTTGCACCGCAGCAGCAATATCAGCAGCCGCAACAGCCGGTTGCACAGCAGCCGCAATATCAGCAGCCGCAACAGCCAGTTGCGCCGCAGCCGCATGATACCCTGCTTCATCCGCTGTTGATGCGCAATGGTGACAGCCGTCCGTTGCATAAACCGACGACGCCGCTGCCTTCTCTGGATTTGCTGACACCTCCGCCGAGCGAAGTGGAGCCGGTAGATACCTTTGCGCTTGAACAAATGGCGCGCCTGGTAGAAGCGCGTCTGGCTGATTTCCGTATTAAAGCCGATGTTGTCAATTACTCTCCGGGGCCAGTTATCACTCGCTTTGAATTGAACCTGGCACCGGGCGTAAAAGCAGCGCGCATTTCTAACTTGTCACGTGACCTTGCCCGTTCACTTTCGACGGTGGCGGTGCGTGTCGTTGAAGTTATTCCTGGCAAACCCTATGTAGGTCTGGAGTTACCGAATAAAAAACGACAAACCGTTTATCTGCGCGAAGTTTTGGATAACGCCAAATTCCGCGATAATCCGTCGCCATTAACCGTGGTGCTGGGTAAAGATATCGCCGGTGAGCCGGTGGTTGCCGATCTGGCGAAAATGCCGCACTTGTTGGTTGCGGGGACTACCGGTTCCGGTAAGTCTGTCGGGGTGAATGCGATGATCCTGAGCATGCTTTATAAAGCACAGCCAGAAGATGTGCGTTTCATCATGATCGACCCGAAAATGCTGGAGCTTTCGGTTTATGAAGGCATTCCGCATCTGTTAACGGAAGTCGTTACCGATATGAAAGATGCCGCCAACGCGCTGCGCTGGTGTGTTAACGAGATGGAGCGTCGTTATAAACTGATGTCTGCGCTGGGTGTGCGTAATCTGGCGGGTTATAACGAAAAAATTGCTGAAGCCGATAGGATGATGCGTCCGATTCCAGACCCGTACTGGAAGCCGGGTGACAGTATGGATGCCCAGCATCCGGTGCTGAAAAAAGAACCGTACATTGTGGTGTTGGTGGACGAATTTGCCGACCTGATGATGACGGTAGGTAAAAAAGTGGAAGAGCTGATAGCACGTCTGGCGCAAAAAGCCCGTGCCGCGGGTATCCACCTCGTACTGGCAACGCAGCGTCCATCGGTTGATGTTATTACTGGTCTGATTAAAGCGAATATTCCGACCCGTATCGCCTTTACCGTATCCAGTAAGATTGACTCACGTACCATTCTTGATCAGGCTGGTGCGGAATCACTGCTGGGTATGGGGGATATGCTCTACTCTGGGCCGAACTCCACGTTGCCGGTACGTGTCCATGGTGCTTTTGTTCGCGATCAGGAAGTTCATGCCGTGGTGCAGGACTGGAAAGCGCGTGGTCGCCCACAGTATGTTGATGGCATCACCTCCGACAGTGAAAGCGAAGGTGGCGTGGGCGGTTTCGATGGCGCTGAAGAACTGGATCCGTTGTTCGATCAGGCGGTGCAGTTTGTCACTGAAAAACGCAAAGCGTCAATTTCTGGCGTACAGCGTCAGTTCCGCATTGGTTATAACCGTGCAGCGCGTATTATCGAACAGATGGAAGCGCAGGGGATTGTCAGCGAACAGGGGCACAACGGTAATCGTGAAGTGCTGGCCCCACCGCCATTTGACTAATTAATGCAACGTAGACCGGATAAGACGCGATAGCGTCGCATCCGGTATTCTATCAACTGAAAATTCAGTATTTTCTTCTTTCCTCAAGCTGATTATTAGCCTGGAATAGAGAGTAGAGGGAACTCCCGATTGGGAGTGACGTAATTTGAGGAATAATGATGAAAAAAATTGCCATCACCTGTGCATTACTCTCAAGCTTAGTAGCAAGCAGCGTTTGGGCTGATGCCGCAAGCGATCTTAAAAGCCGCCTGGATAAAGTCAGCAGCTTCCACGCCAGCTTCACACAGAAAGTGACTGACGGTAGCGGCGCGGCGGTGCAGGAAGGTCAGGGCGATCTGTGGGTGAAACGTCCAAACTTATTCAACTGGCATATGACTCAACCTGATGAAAGCATTCTGGTTTCTGACGGTAAAACACTGTGGTTCTATAACCCGTTCGTTGAGCAAGCTACGGCAACCTGGCTGAAAGATGCCACCGGTAATACGCCGTTTATGCTGATTGCCCGCAACCAGTCCAGCGACTGGCAGCAGTACAATATCAAACAGAATGGCGATGACTTTGTTCTGACGCCGAAAGCCAGCAATGGCAATCTGAAGCAGTTCACCATTAACGTGGGACGTGATGGCACAATCCATCAGTTTAGCGCGGTGGAGCAGGACGATCAGCGTAGCAGTTATCAACTGAAATCCCAGCAAAATGGGGCTGTGGATGCAGCGAAATTTACCTTCACCCCGCCGCAAGGCGTCACGGTAGATGATCAACGTAAGTAGAGGCACCTGAGTGAGCAATCTGTCGCTCGATTTTTCGGATAATACTTTTCAACCTCTGGCCGCGCGTATGCGGCCAGAAAATTTAGCACAGTATATCGGCCAGCAACATTTGCTGGCTGCGGGGAAGCCGTTGCCGCGCGCTATCGAAGCCGGGCATCTGCATTCTATGATCCTCTGGGGGCCGCCGGGTACCGGCAAAACAACCCTCGCTGAAGTGATTGCCCGCTATGCGAACGCTGATGTGGAACGTATTTCTGCCGTCACCTCTGGTGTGAAAGAGATTCGCGAGGCGATCGAGCGCGCTCGGCAAAACCGCAATGCAGGTCGCCGCACTATTCTTTTTGTTGACGAAGTTCACCGTTTCAACAAAAGCCAGCAGGATGCATTTCTGCCACATATTGAAGACGGCACCATCACTTTTATTGGCGCAACCACTGAAAACCCGTCGTTTGAGCTTAATTCGGCACTGCTTTCCCGTGCCCGTGTCTATCTGTTGAAATCCCTGAGTACAGAGGATATTGAGCAAGTACTAACTCAGGCGATGGAAGACAAAACCCGTGGCTATGGTGGTCAGGATATTGTTCTGCCAGATGAAACACGACGCGCCATTGCTGAACTGGTGAATGGCGACGCGCGCCGGGCGTTAAATACGCTGGAAATGATGGCGGATATGGCCGAAGTCGATGATAGCGGTAAGCGGGTCCTGAAGCCTGAATTACTGACCGAAATCGCCGGTGAACGTAGCGCCCGCTTTGATAACAAAGGCGATCGCTTTTACGATCTGATTTCCGCACTGCATAAGTCGGTACGTGGTAGCGCACCCGATGCGGCGCTCTACTGGTATGCGCGAATTATTACCGCCGGTGGCGATCCGTTATATGTCGCGCGTCGTTGCCTGGCAATTGCTTCCGAAGATGTCGGCAATGCCGACCCACGGGCGATGCAGGTGGCAATTGCGGCCTGGGATTGCTTTACTCGCGTTGGCCCGGCGGAAGGTGAACGCGCCATTGCTCAGGCGATTGTTTACCTGGCCTGCGCGCCAAAAAGCAACGCTGTCTACACTGCGTTTAAAGCCGCGCTGGCCGATGCTCGCGAACGTCCGGATTATGACGTGCCGGTTCATTTGCGTAATGCGCCGACGAAATTAATGAAGGAAATGGGCTACGGGCAGGAATATCGTTACGCTCATGATGAAGCAAACGCTTATGCTGCCGGTGAGGTTTACTTCCCGCCGGAAATAGCACAAACACGCTATTATTTCCCGACAAACAGGGGCCTTGAAGGCAAGATTGGCGAAAAGCTCGCCTGGCTGGCTGAACAGGATCAAAATAGCCCCATAAAACGCTACCGTTAATGTTATCGTTGCGGTAATGTTGTTAATGTATCCCTGTGGTCGCAGGCTGTGGCCACATCTCCCATTTAATTCGATAAGCACAGGATAAGCATGCTCGATCCCAATCTGCTGCGTAATGAGCCAGACGCAGTCGCTGAAAAACTGGCACGCCGGGGCTTTAAGCTGGATGTAGATAAGCTGGGCGCTCTTGAGGAGCGTCGTAAAGTATTGCAGGTCAAAACGGAAAACCTGCAAGCGGAGCGTAACTCCCGATCGAAATCCATTGGCCAGGCGAAAGCGCGCGGGGAAGATATCGAGCCTTTACGTCTGGAAGTGAACAAACTGGGCGAAGAGCTGGATGCAGCAAAAGCCGAGCTGGATGCTTTACAGGCTGAAATTCGCGATATCGCGCTAACCATCCCTAACCTGCCTGCAGATGAAGTGCCGGTAGGTAAAGACGAAAATGACAACGTTGAAGTCAGTCGCTGGGGCACCCCGCGTGAGTTTGACTTTGAAGTTCGTGACCATGTGACGCTGGGTGAAATGCACTCTGGCCTCGACTTTGCAGCCGCAGTTAAGTTGACTGGTTCCCGCTTTGTGGTAATGAAAGGGCAGATTGCTCGCATGCACCGCGCACTGTCGCAGTTTATGCTGGATCTGCATACCGAACAGCATGGCTACAGTGAGAACTATGTTCCGTACCTGGTTAACCAGGACACGCTGTACGGTACGGGTCAGCTGCCGAAATTTGCTGGCGATCTGTTCCATACTCGTCCGCTGGAAGAAGAAGCAGACACCAGTAACTATGCGCTGATCCCAACGGCAGAAGTTCCGCTGACCAACCTGGTACGCGGTGAAATCATCGATGAAGATGATCTGCCAATTAAGATGACCGCCCACACCCCATGTTTCCGTTCTGAAGCTGGTTCATATGGTCGTGACACTCGTGGTCTGATCCGTATGCACCAGTTCGACAAAGTTGAAATGGTGCAGATCGTGCGCCCGGAAGACTCAATGGCGGCACTGGAAGAGATGACCGGTCATGCGGAAAAAGTCCTGCAGCTGCTGGGTCTGCCGTACCGCAAAATCATCCTTTGTACCGGCGACATGGGCTTTGGTGCTTGCAAAACTTACGACCTGGAAGTATGGATCCCGGCACAGAACACCTACCGCGAGATCTCTTCCTGCTCCAACGTCTGGGATTTCCAGGCGCGTCGTATGCAGGCACGTTGCCGCAGCAAGTCGGACAAGAAAACCCGTCTGGTTCATACCCTGAACGGTTCTGGTCTTGCTGTTGGTCGTACGCTGGTTGCAGTAATGGAAAACTATCAGCAGGCTGATGGTCGTATTGAAGTACCAGAAGTTCTGCGTCCGTATATGAACGGACTGGAATATATTGGCTAATACCCAATTTTTCTGAATCTAAAAAGCGCCTGCGGGCGCTTTTTTTGTCTCCCTTTGATACCGAACAATAATTACTCCTCACTTACAAGTAATACTACTTTCGAGTGAAAATCTACCTATCTCTTTGATTTTCAAATTATTCGATATATACAAGCCTATATAGCGATCTGCTATAGAAATAATTACACAATATGGTTTGTTACTGGAATCAATCGTGAGCAAGCTTGAGTGAGCCATTATGAAAACGAAAATCCCTGATGCGGTATTGGCTGCTGAGGTGAGTCGCCGTGGTTTGGTAAAAACGACAGCGATCGGCGGCCTGGCAATGGCCAGCAGCGCATTAACATTACCTTTTAGTCGGATTGCGCACGCTGTCGATAGCGCTATTCCAACAAAATCAGACGAAAAGGTTATCTGGAGCGCCTGTACAGTTAACTGTGGTAGTCGCTGCCCGCTACGTATGCACGTAGTGGACGGTGAAATCAAATATGTCGAAACGGACAATACCGGCGATGACAATTACGACGGCCTGCACCAGGTTCGCGCCTGTCTGCGTGGGCGTTCCATGCGTCGCCGTGTCTACAATCCGGACCGCCTGAAATATCCGATGAAACGAGTCGGGGCGCGCGGTGAAGGCAAATTCGAGCGCATTAGCTGGGAAGAAGCTTACGGCATCATCGCGACCAATATGCAGCGCTTGATCAAAGAGTACGGCAACGAATCCATCTATCTGAACTATGGCACCGGTACGCTGGGTGGCACCATGACCCGCTCCTGGCCGCCGGGAAATACCCTGGTCGCGCGCCTGATGAACTGCTGCGGCGGTTATCTGAACCATTACGGTGACTACTCCTCTGCGCAAATTGCAGAAGGTCTGAACTATACCTATGGCGGCTGGGCGGATGGTAACAGCCCGTCGGATATCGAAAACAGTAAACTGGTAGTGCTGTTTGGTAATAACCCTGGCGAAACGCGAATGAGTGGCGGTGGGGTGACTTACTATCTTGAACAGGCGCGCCAGAAATCTAATGCCCGCATGATCATCATCGATCCGCGCTATACCGACACCGGTGCCGGGCGTGAAGATGAGTGGATCCCTATTCGTCCGGGAACAGATGCCGCACTGGTTAACGGTCTGGCGTATGTCATGATCACCGAAAACCTGGTGGATCAGGAATTCCTCGATAAATATTGCGTTGGCTACGACGAGAAAACCCTGCCAGCCAGTGCGCCGAAAAATGGTCACTATAAAGCTTATATTCTGGGTGAAGGACCCGATGGCGTGGCTAAAACACCGGAATGGGCTTCGCAAATTACCGGTATCCCGGCAGATAAAATCATCAAACTTGCTCGTGAAATTGGTAGCACCAAACCGGCATTTATCAGCCAGGGGTGGGGGCCGCAGCGCCATGCCAACGGCGAAATCGCAACCCGTGCTATCTCGATGCTGGCGATTCTGACCGGTAACGTTGGTATTAACGGGGGGAACAGCGGCGCGCGCGAAGGTTCATACAGCTTACCGTTTGTCCGTATGCCGACTCTCGAAAACCCGATCCAGACCAGCATTTCTATGTTTATGTGGACCGATGCCATTGAACGTGGCCCGGAAATGACGGCGCTGCGTGATGGTGTGCGCGGGAAAGATAAGCTGGATGTGCCGATCAAAATGATCTGGAACTATGCCGGTAACTGCCTGATTAATCAGCATTCTGAAATCAACCGTACCCATGAAATCCTTCAGGATGATAAGAAGTGCGAGCTGATTGTGGTTATCGACTGCCACATGACCTCATCGGCGAAATATGCTGACATCCTGCTGCCTGACTGCACCGCTTCCGAACAGATGGACTTTGCACTGGATGCATCCTGCGGGAATATGTCTTACGTTATTTTCAATGATCAGGTCATTAAACCGCGCTTTGAATGTAAGACTATCTATGAGATGACCAGCGAACTGGCAAAACGTCTTGGCGTCGAACAACAGTTTACTGAAGGTCGTACTCAGGAAGAGTGGATGCGGCATCTGTATGCCCAGTCGCGGGAAGCGATTCCTGAACTGCCAACGTTTGAAGAGTTCCGTAAGCAGGGGATCTTTAAAAAGCGCGACCCACAAGGGCATCACGTTGCTTATAAAACTTTCCGTGAAGATCCGCAGGCAAATCCACTGACCACGCCATCGGGGAAAATTGAGATTTATTCGCAGGCGCTGGCTGACATTGCCGCTACCTGGGAATTGCCAGAAGGTGATGTGATCGATCCACTGCCGATCTATACGCCGGGCTTTGAAAGTTATCAGGATCCGCTGAACAAACAGTATCCGCTGCAGCTTACGGGTTTCCACTATAAATCTCGCGTTCACTCAACTTACGGCAACGTTGATGTGCTGAAAGCAGCTTGCCGTCAGGAAATGTGGATCAACCCGCTTGATGCGCAAAAACGCGGTATCAGCAACGGCGATAAAGTCAGGATCTTTAATGATCGTGGTGAGGTTCATATTGAGGCGAAAGTGACGCCACGAATGATGCCGGGTGTGGTCGCACTGGGTGAAGGTGCCTGGTATGACCCGGATACAAAACGTGTCGATAAGGGCGGTTGTATTAACGTACTGACCACTCAACGTCCGTCTCCTCTCGCTAAGGGGAATCCGTCACATACAAACCTTGTTCAGGTTGAAAAGGTGTAAGGAGTAACCGATGACAACCCAGTATGGATTTTTTATTGATTCCAGCCGTTGCACCGGTTGCAAAACCTGCGAGCTGGCCTGTAAAGACTACAAAGATCTGACGCCGGAAGTTAGTTTCCGCCGCATTTATGAATATGCTGGTGGAGACTGGCAGGAAGATAACGGCGTCTGGCATCAAAACGTATTTGCCTACTATTTGTCGATTTCATGCAACCACTGCGAAGATCCGGCTTGTACCAAAGTCTGCCCAAGCGGTGCGATGCATAAACGTGAAGATGGTTTTGTCGTTGTCGATGAAGATGTGTGTATTGGCTGTCGTTACTGCCATATGGCCTGCCCGTATGGCGCACCGCAGTACAACGCAACCAAAGGTCATATGACCAAATGTGATGGTTGCTATGACCGTGTTGCGGAGGGAAAAAAACCGATCTGCGTAGAGTCCTGCCCGCTACGGGCGCTGGATTTCGGCCCTATCGACGAGCTGCGTAAAAAACATGGCGATCTGGCGGCCGTTGCGCCGTTGCCGCGAGCTCACTTTACCAAACCGAATATTGTGATCAAACCCAATGCCAACAGCCGCCCAACCGGGGATACCACTGGCTATCTGGCAAACCCGAAGGAGGTGTGAGATGGGAAGTGGATGGCATGAATGGCCGCTGATGATCTTCACGGTCTTCGGGCAATGTGTAGCGGGTGGTTTTATCGTTCTGGCTTTGGCGCTGCTCAAAGGCGACCTGCGAGCAGAATCCCAGCAGCGTGTTATCGCCTGCATGTTTGGTTTATGGGTGCTGATGGGCATTGGCTTTATCGCCTCTATGCTTCATCTTGGTTCACCGATGCGCGCTTTTAACTCGCTCAATCGGGTAGGGGCTTCAGCACTCAGTAACGAAATCGCCAGCGGTTCGATCTTTTTTGCTGTAGGCGGCATCGGCTGGTTGCTGGCAATGCTGAAAAAGCTTTCACCGGCATTGCGTACGCTTTGGCTGGTGGTGACGATGGTTCTTGGCGTAGTCTTTATCTGGATGATGGTGCGTGTGTATAACAGCATCGATACAGTACCCACCTGGTACAGCATCTGGACACCGATGGGCTTCTTCCTGACGATGTTTATGGGCGGCCCGTTACTGGGTTACCTGTTGCTGAGTCTGGCTGGCGTCGATGGCTGGGCGATGCGTCTGCTGCCAGCCATTTCTGTTCTGGCACTGGTAGTGAGTGGCGTGATGTCAGTGATGCAGGGCGCAGAGCTGGCGACTATTCATAGCTCTGTGCAGCAGGCCGCAGCGCTGGTGCCGGACTATGGTGCGCTGATGTCCTGGCGGATTGTGCTTTTGGCCGTTGCCCTGTGCTTGTGGATTGCACCACAGCTAAAAGGTTATCAGCCTGCGGTTCCGCTACTTTCTGTATCATTCATTCTGCTTCTGGCAGGGGAATTAATCGGTCGTGGCGTATTCTATGGTTTGCATATGACCGTGGGGATGGCTGTCGCAAGTTAATCAGTAACAACCGGGGTTTCGGCCCCGGTTCGCTTTTATTTCTGCTTCGTTAACGTGTCATAACTGGTCATCAAGTTACGATAATCAGGAATGTGGTTAGAGAACAACGTCGCCAGTCCTTCAATATCATTACGCCAGTCGCGATGCAGCTCGCACGCCACGCCGAACCATGTCATCAATTGCGCACCAGCTTGCGACATGCGATCCCATGCCGAATGCCGGGTAATTTCATTAAAGGTCCCTGACGCGTCAGTCACGACAAAGACGTCAAACCCTTCTTCAATGGCTGAAAGCGCCGGGAATGCCACGCAAACTTCGGTTACCACACCGGCAATAATTAACTGTTTTTTACCTGTCGCTTTGACAGCTTTTACAAAATCTTCGTTATCCCAGGCGTTAATATTTCCCGGGCGAGCAATGTAAGGTGCATCGGGGAATTGTGCTTTCAGTTCTGGAACTAATGGGCCGTTAGGACCGGTTTCAAAACTGGTGGTAAGAATAGTTGGTAAGTTGAAATACTTAGCCAGGTCACCCAGCGCCAGCACGTTATTTTTAAACTTATCGGGTTCGATATCTCGTACAAGGGAAAGTAAACCAGCCTGGTGATCAACAAGCAAAACGGCAGCATCATTTTTATCAAGACGAACATACGGTTTGGTCATCCTCTTCTCCTTTCGAGAGTCAGTGGTACGTCTAAATCGGTCAGACGTGATGCATTGCTCTGAAAGCATAGACGGGAAATATGAGTTTGCTGTGACCATGAAATTTTTCGACTGAACGAAGCGTATGAAATTTGTGTTAGATCAATAAAAACAATCAGATGAGATTAATCGTCTCTTCAGCATTAGCGTTATGAATGAGTAATATAAATCGATAATACCGCCGCTGCGATATGCGCGTATTTTCACCCATTGACAATGTTTTTGGCGGTGGCATGATGCGCATGAAATTTGAACTTCCTCACGGTTTTAATTCATGTCCACGTATACCCGGCCTGTCATGCTTTTGCTGTCTGGCCTGCTTTTGTTGACTCTGGCGATCGCGGTGTTAAATACACTCGTGCCGCTTTGGCTCGCCCAGGAACACATGTCTACATGGCAGGTAGGCGTTGTCAGCTCATCCTATTTTACCGGCAACCTTGTCGGTACATTGCTGACAGGGTATGTCATTAAACGCATTGGCTTTAACCGTAGCTATTATCTGGCCTCCTTCATTTTTGCCGCTGGCTGTGCCGGCCTTGGCCTGATGATTGGATTCTGGAGTTGGTTGGCGTGGCGTTTTGTCGCTGGCATCGGCTGTGCCATGATTTGGGTGGTTGTTGAGAGTGCGCTGATGTGCAGTGGGACGTCGCGTAACCGCGGGCGGTTGCTTGCTGCGTATATGATGGTTTATTACGTCGGAACGTTTTTAGGCCAGTTACTGGTCAGCAAAGTCTCAACCGAGTTGATGAGTGTATTGCCGTGGGTTACAGGTTTGACGTTGGCAGGAATCTTACCGCTGTTGTTTACGCGTGTCCTGAATCAGCAGACTGAAAACCATGATTCGACGTCAATTACGTCAATGCTAAAACTCCGTCAGGCGCGGCTTGGCGTGAATGGCTGCATTATCTCAGGAATCGTGCTGGGATCTCTATATGGCCTGATGCCGCTGTACCTCAATCACAAAGGGGTGAGCAATGCCAGCATTGGTTTCTGGATGGCGGTACTGGTCAGTGCGGGTATCCTCGGGCAATGGCCGATTGGACGTCTGGCGGATAAGTTTGGTCGACTGCTGGTGTTGCGTGTTCAGGTCTTTGTCGTCATTCTCGGCAGTATTGCGATGCTTAGCCAGGCGGCGATGGCCCCAGCGTTATTCATCCTCGGTGCCGCTGGCTTTACGCTATATCCGGTGGCGATGGCCTGGGCTTGTGAGAAAGTTGAACATCATCAACTGGTGGCGATGAACCAGGCCTTACTGTTGAGCTATACCGTGGGAAGCCTGCTTGGCCCGTCATTTACCGCTATGCTAATGCAGAATTTCTCCGATAATTTATTATTTATCATGATCGCCAGCGTATCGTTTATCTATTTGCTGATGCTGCTTCGTAACGCCGGTCATACGCCGAAACCCGTGGCTCACGTGTAAATGAATTCAAGCAGAGTGTGAACTTACTGTTTCACACTCTGCTTTTCTGTGCACAAAAAAGCGGCAACTTAATAAAGTTGCCGCTTTACGGGGAAATTAGAACATGACCTTATGACCGTACTGCTCAAGAATGCCTTTCACGCGTTCCATGGTCTCTTTCTTCGGTGGTTTAACACCATCGAGTTTGTATTCTTCACCCATTGCCACCCATTTGTGTTTGCCCAGTTCGTGGTAGGGGAGGAGCTCGATTTTCTCAACGTTGCCCATATCACGGGTAAATTCACCAAGGCGATGCGCTGAATCGTCATCGTCAGACCAGCCTGGGACAACAACATAGCGGATCCACACCTTCACATTTTTGTTCGCCAGATATTTAGCGAACTCCAGCGTGCGGTGGTTGGAAACTCCAACCAGATTTTGGTGGATCTCGTCGTTCATCTGTTTGAGATCGAGCATTACCAGGTCGGTTACTTCCAGCAGTTCATCAATCACCGGATCGTAACGACGAACAAAACCGTTGGTGTCCAGACAGGTATGAATGCCTTCTTTTTTGCAGGCGCGGAACCAGTCACGAACAAACTCAGCTTGTAGGATTGCCTCACCGCCGGATGCGGTAACGCCGCCGCCGGAAGCGTTCATAAAGTGGCGATAGGTCACCACTTCCTTCATCAAATCTTCAACGGTAACTTCTTTACCGCCATGCGTATCCCAGGTGTCGCGGTTATGACAATACAGGCAGCGCATCAGGCAGCCCTGGAAAAAGGTGATAAAGCGAATACCCGGGCCGTCTACGGTTCCACAGGATTCAAAGGAGTGAATGCGACCAATAACTGACTTGGTAGCCCCCGCCGTAGCGGTATTTTCTGTTGTATTACAATTATTTAAATTACTCATATCGCTTCAATTGGCTCTAGTTAACTCTGGTTTATGGACGCATTATGGACATTCCTGTCACCGGGTTAAGAGTCACAGCATCTTGTAAGAAATCCGGTGCAAAGTGTGCGTAGGTCATAGTTTGCTGAATGTTAGAATGACCCAGGATGCGCTGCAATGTGATTATGTTACCTCCATTCATTATAAAATGTGTGGCAAATGTATGCCTCAAAACATGCACTGCCTGTCCGTCAGGTAAATCGGGTTTTACTTCCCTAAGAGCGTTGCGCACTTTGTAGTAACTGGCATTAAAAAGCCTGCCTGAATTTTTGGTCTTGATCCGTTTAATCAGGTCCTGCGAAACGGGAATTGTCCTGCGCTTTCCGTTTTTAGTTTTCATAAACGTAACCATCTGGTTAATGATGTGTTCAGCTTTCAAATTAGACACTTCACTCCAGCGTCCACCAGTAGAAAGGCAGACCAGAGTTGCATTTAACTCATCACCATCAAGCATGGATAACAGCCGCGTAATCTCTTCACTGGACAAAAAAGCCATTTCCGTAACAGCTTCACGTAACCGCTTAACCTCACGGAACGGGTTGTGAGAGTGGTATTCACCGGCGTCAATTAACTTGGTGAACATCCCGCTCATTATTGCCAGATGCCGATTTACGCTGGCTGGTTTTAGACCATCGTTCATCATTACAACGCGATAATCAGTTATCGTTTTCTTTGTTAGCTGGTCAGCTCTGGACACTCCCATTTCTGCAAATTTGGCGATTATTGTCGTTAAACGCCCCCGTTCAATATCTCCACGCTCATGTGATTTTCCGTGATATATCCACCATCTGCCTAACAACTCTGTAAGAGTTCGGCGGTCGGCTGGCTTCTCTAACCACTCTTTGTTGTGGTAGTTAACCAGAACATGACGCTCGAATGCTTGAGCTTCACCTTTAGTTTTAAATTTCCGCCTGATACGTTTTCCATCTGCACCCTGCGGTCTGACGTCCACTTCATAACGACCATCATCGAGCTTTTTAATAGACATAAAGCCCTCCGATGACGCTGTTTACTTCTACTACTTGAAAATTAATGCAATTTTCTTTCGTACACTTACTGCACACATATGCTGAATAAATCGTCAACCAGTCTTTTGGTCTGAGTGGTGCAAGGTTGTTGAGTCTTGCCCAATGTGCGCGAGCGCCGGGGCTATTTGTCCGCCAGCGGGATCAGTTTCATCAAACATGAACCAGTCACGGTATTTTCTGAACCTTTCTACTTTAAAAAACTTCTTAGCATTTTCTAGGGACATCATAGCCTTACCTGATTCATAACCTGCATATGTGGTGTAGTTGATGCCAGCTAGTTCAGCTACCTCCTTCATTTTCAGACGTTCAGATTCACGGATAAGCTTCAAACGTTCGCTAGTGTCAGTTGACATAAATTCTCTAACCTCGTATTCTTTTGCATAGTTGATATGATTTATCAGCATCTAACGACTCTAAATCGCTCTAGATCGCTGACATCAATGTGAGGATAGCAAAATGAATGTCGGATCTGAAATTTGTGACGAGAAAAGACAAGAAGTTTCTGCTCTTAAAAAAAACAAGCGTGATTCCATTAAATTGGCTGCGGATCCGTCAGATTTACTGTCGAAAGAGGGTTTTGCTCTTTACATCGGAAAGACTCCTCGCGCGGTGGCTGAAATGGCACGAGCTGGAAAGCTGCCAGCATTCTATATGACAGACCCGTTAAAGCCGGGCGGTCACGCTGAGTTATGGATTAATCGGCGTGAGTGGGACAAATATGCAGCCCAGCTAGTCGATGAAGCACCGACAGAATGGCATGACTGGAAGAACCGCATAAGTTACAGCAAATCCAGACATGGCCACGCGGCCTAAGGAGGAGCCATGAGGCAAGATTTAAATAAAACATCGGTGACTATCATCAGAGGAAACCTTGAAGATGCATCACCCTCTAACAGCCTAACTATTACGTATAGTGAGTTTGCTAATAGTACGAAAGAATATAAATCAGCCGATGAATTGAGAAAACAAAATATCATTTTGGATAATGATGAACTTGTTTTTATTAGTTCAGATGGTGATGAAGAAATTCTACGGCTGAATTTGAAATCTTTATTTCATGACTCTTTTTTGCGCATTAAATATGAATGCGTTGGTATGACCGTTCAAGAGCGCATGGAACTAGCTAAGGCGCTTCGTGAAACGATAATTTCTAAATCAGGCGATATAAATAGTATTAGATGGTCAATAGGGCTTGATGACTGGAAAAGTATTTTTGACATGATGACGCATCCGTATAAACAGCATACGGATGCAAGATGCTATTTTAAAAATGATTTATATCAATAAAGCCTTTGAGTTGGACTGGCTTTTTAGGGTGAATGATCTCTCTTAATTGAATAGTTAATTCATCCACTTTTTTAGCGTCCTCAAAATCTCCCATTGGAGTTGGCAGGGTATTTGCTAATGCAACCGCTTTTTCGAGAGTGGTTATAAGTTCGTCAATATTTTGATTATTCATTTATTACCTCGCTTGTGGTTGGTTGTTTTTGGCGATTCGATCTTACCACAAGACCATGTGCCGGACATGGCTAAAAACCGGCTCTGTTTCAGGAGGAGTTATGCAGGAACCTCGTTGTATTGCTCAGTTATTGCGTAACGAAAGCCCCAGGGCGATTGACTTCACCATCACCCACGGGAAGGGACGCAAGGGAATCATTATCCGCACCAAAAAACAGTGTCCGTTAAAGAAGGCTCTGACCTTTCTGAAAAGCCGGAGGGTCTGGAAATGACAGTGATGACACTTAATCTCGTCGAAAAACAGCCAGCAGCTATGCGCCGGATAATTGGTAAGCATCTTGCCGTCCCTCGCTGGCAGGAGACATGTGATTATTATAATCAGATGATGGAACGCGAACGGCTAACGGTTTGCTTCCATGCACAGTTAAAACAGCGTCACGCAACGATGCGTTTTGAAGAAATGAACGACGTCGAACGTGAACGACTGGTATGTGCAATTGATGAATTGCGTGGCGCATTCTCAAAACGCCGTCAGGTTGGCGCAAGTGAGTATGCATATATTAGTTTTTTAACAGTCAGTCAGCGTCGTACTTTATTTATGCATGCCGGATTGACTGAAAAAGAATTCAACCAGCCATATTGGCGAATTAATGAAGAGTCATGTTACTGGCGTGATGCTTTATTCCGTGCATTACGTGAATTATTCAGCCTGTTTGAGTATGCACCGACAATTCTGACGTCGGTAAAACCAGAGCAATATCTGCATTAAGTAATTAACCAGAGTTTTTAACGCACTTAATCGTGCGGGGCTTCTTTTTGCCTGGAGAAAGTCATGCATACAGTTTCTGAAAATCAGTGCGGTAAATACGCATTACTGCTGCAACAGGCCAGAACCGAAGCACAGGCCGACGCTGCGACGCGATTTTCTTCTCATCTTGACGCCATGATTCGCCATATCACAAAGGCGGAGTTATCCCGCGTGGAGATAGTCGAGCTGCTCAGTCAGGAGTCGGAAAAATTTCACAATATCGGATTGTCTCGCGGGGAGGTGCTTTGATGTCCTGTTCTCATTCAGTTGTATTACTGAATAACGCCTTAAAAATCGCCGTTATGAAAAATGGCGATTTGTCTCTTATTCAACTTGGTCTTGATAAAGAAAAACGCGAAATAACTGAGTCTGTTATCGCGATTTATCAGAACGAATTAAACCTCCTGTCTGATGTGGTCAATTTACTTGTTAAACGCGCTGTATTCCACAAGCAAATTTCCTCCGTGGATGAACTGACAAAATTAACGACAGAAATCGCCAGTTATTGCGCTGATGAATTTAAGAAACTGAACGACAAAAGGAACTGGTAATGCCGGACAACGTAGATTTTATTCAGGAACAACAGGCTGAATCACTGGAGCGTCAGATTAATGCGGCAAGGGTAAAACATTGCGGTGTTTCTGCGCTGGTTTGTGAAGAGTGTGACGCGCCAATACCTGCTGCCCGTCGTGCGGCTTATCCGTCAGCCACGCGTTGTGTTTTCTGCCAGTCAGTCTTTGAAGCAAAAAACAAGCATTACCGGAGAATGGCATGAGTATTCGTATCGAAATTGGCGAACGTTATGTCGTTACCAGTGACAGCTTTCAGTTTATTCTCCACGAGAAAAAGAGAGCGGAAAGCGGTAAAAACGCCGGTCAGGAATGGCTGGCGGTGGTTGGTTATTACCCGAAATTAAGCCAGCTCGTTTCCGGCCTGATGCATCACGATATTCTGACCGGAAGCGCAAAGTCTTTTGCTGATTTAAACGCGCAGGTTGAGCAACTCAGCAAGCGTTGTTCAGAGGCTTTTGGCTCATATGGCCGTTAAAGCCTCCGGGCGTTTTGTCCCTCCGTCAGCATTTGCCGCAGGCACCGGTAAGGCGTTTACCGGTGCTTATGCATGGAACGCGCCACGCGAGGCTGTCGGGCGCGAAAGACCCCTTACACGTGACGAGATGCGTCAGGTGCAAGGTGTTTTATCCACGATTAACCGCCTGCCTTACTTTTTGCGCTCGCTGTTTACTTCACGCTATGACTACATCCGGCGCAATAAAAGCCCGGTGCACGGGTTTTATTTCCTCACATCCACTTTTCAGCGTCGTTTATGGCCGCGCATTGAGCGCGTGAATCAGCGCCATGAAATGAACACCGACGCGTCGTTGCTGTTTCTGGCAGAGCGCGACAAGTATGCGCGCCTGCCGGGGATGAATGACAAGGAGCTGAAAAAGTTTGCGGCCCGTATCTCATCGCAGCTTTTCATGATGTATGAGGAACTCTGCGATGCCTGGGTGGATGCGCATGGCGAAAAAGAATCGCTATTTACGGATGAGGCGCAGGCTCACCTCTATGGTCATGTTGCTGGCGCTGCACGTGCTTTCAATATTTCCCCTCTCTACTGGAAAAAATACCGTAAAGGACAGATGACCACGAGGCAGGCATATTCTGCCATTGCCCGTCTGTTTAACGATGAGTGGTGGACTTATCAGCTTAAAGGCCAGCGTATGCGCTGGCATGAGGCGTTACTGATAGCTGTCGGGGAGGTCAATAAAGACCGTTCTCCTTATGCCAGTAAACACGCCATTCGTGATGTGCGTGCGCGCCGCCAGGCAAATCTGGAATTTCTTAAATCGTGTGACCTTGAAAACAGGGAAACCGGCGAGCGCATCGACCTTATCAGTAAGGTGATGGGCAGTATTTCTAATCCTGAAATTCGCCGGATGGAGCTGATGAACACCATTGCCGGTATTGAGCGTTACGCCGCCGCAGAGGGTGATGTGGGGATGTTTATCACGCTGACCGCGCCGTCAAAGTATCACCCGACACGTCAGGTCAGAAAAGGCGAAAGTAAAACCGTTCAGCTTAATCACGGCTGGAACGATGAGGCATTTAATCCAAAGGATGCGCAGCGTTATCTCTGCCGTATCTGGAGCCTGATGCGCACGGCATTCAAGGATAATGATTTACAGGTCTACGGTTTGCGAGTCGTCGAGCCACACCACGACGGAACGCCGCACTGGCATATGATGCTTTTTTGTAATCCACGCCAGCGTAACCAGATTATCGAAATCATGCGTCGCTATGCACTCAAAGAGGATGGCGACGAAAGAGGAGCCGCGCGAAACCGTTTTCAGGCAAAACACCTTAATCGGGGCGGTGCTGCGGGGTATATCGCGAAATACATCTCAAAAAACATCGACGGCTATGCACTGGATGGTCAGCTCGATAATGATACCGGCAGGCCGCTGAAAGACACAGCTGCGGCTGTTACCGCATGGGCGTCAACGTGGCGCATTCCGCAATTTAAAACGGTTGGTCTGCCGACAATGGGGGCTTACCGTGAACTACGCAAATTGCCTCGCGGCGTCAGCATTGCTGATGAGTTTGACGAGCGCGTCGAGGCTGCACGCGCCGCTGCAGACAGTGGTGATTTTGCGTTGTATATCAGCGCGCAGGGCGGGGCAAATGTCCCGCGCGATTGTCAGACTGTCAGGGTCGCCCGTAGCCCGTCGGATGACGTTAACGAGTACGAGGAAGAAGTCGAGAGAGTGGTCGGCATTTACGCGCCGCATCTCGGCGCGCGTCATATTCATATCACCAGAACGACGGACTGGCGCATTGTGCCGAAAGTTCCGGTCGTTGAGCCTTTGACTTTAAAAAGCGGCATCGCCGCGCCTCGGAGTCCTGTCAATAACTGTGGAAAGCTCACCGGTGGTAATACTTCGTTACCGGCTCCCACGCCTTCTGAGCACGCCGCAGCAGTGCTTAATCTGGTTGATGACGGTGTTATCGAATGGAATGACCCGGAGGTCGTGAGGGCGCTCAGGGGCGCATTAAAATACGGGCTGAGAACACCAAATCGTCAGCAGAGAAACGGAAGCCCGTTAAAACCACATGAAATTGCACCATCGGCCAGACTGACCAGGTCTGAACGATTGCAAATCATCCCTATCCGCGTTGACCTTGCTCAGAACGGTATCAGACCGCAGCGATGGGAGCTTGAGGCGCTGACGCGAGGTGCAACGGTGATATATGGCGAGAAAAAATTCAGTTATGCGGTCGCTGATGAGTGGCCGGGGTATTCAACAGAAATGGAGTGGAGCTAATGACAACAAGTTAATTCATATAGGCAGTTATCTGGTTAGCACTGGCCCTCCTTATTCACCAAGAGATAAAGCTGGCGGTATTATTTTCTTTATTGATGAAAGTCAGGATAATAAGGGTGGTCGTAATTCTTAGTATATAGAGTCACTACTCTGTCATAAAAGTAGCGATGATTTCTGAACAAGTGATGGATAACACTGGTGTGAAATGTCTTGGTCCTGATGATATACACAACGGGATTGAGAAACAAGCTGTGTAGGAGTTAAAAAATATTCTGATGTTTTTTATTATTGAGCGTAAACATTATTGTGGGTTTGAATAAAAGGAAAATATCTTTTAGTATTATGGAGATGCGGGTAGTTGTTTTGAAAGGAACAGACAAAAACGGATGTTCTTGCCTGTTCGTATACTGATTAGATATGGGGTCTTGTTTTAATGTTCTATCTATTTCTGCTTATAGTCAGTAAGTTCTCAACTGACAGACTATTGTCTGAATGCTTAACAATATCTCCATAGTAAAACTCAGAAGCTTTAGTGCTATTTAATATCCAGTCAATAATTTTTTTTACTGATTCTTCTTTGGTTTTATGATCTTTCTTTAGAATTTCATATAATTCTTTGCCGGCATTTGTTAACTCCCATACCAGAATTTTAGGGTCGTCAGTTATTTTGCCTGCATCGATAAAGTAATACTTATCAGAACTGCTGATGTAGAATACTTTTGGTATGGTGGCTCCGCTGAGAACAAAACGTTGTGTATCCCATGTCCCGGAGCGATACATTCCAGGAGTAAAAGTAACTATTAATCCTGCATCTCTCAATTTATGACCTTTTTCTGGTGAGATGAATGGATTTTTGGTATCTCCATTATCAATCAAATAAGAATCGTAAAATATAAAGTCAAGTGCCTCTGAGAAATATTCAGCCTCTTCTTTTGATAGGTTTTTTATTACATCAAGGGTTCTTACGCTTACAGTTTGAGGTGTGTTTATTTCTTCCGCTAGAATTCGCCCCCAAACGTACTGGATAGACTGTTCACTGATTAGTTTCGCATCGCTTCGCCATCTGTTAATAAAGTCTTGGGATGGACCACCATCGTTATCAGTATCATCTTTAATGTATTCTGAGGCGCTTCTGATGCAGCCTATAAGATTTGTAATTTCCTCATCCTGCAATGCGCTAACAATTAATGACTTAATGTCTTGGTTAGAAGGTGTTATTTGGTTCTTCTCATTATCATATGTTGCTTCTCCAGATATGATTTTTTTCATATCTGCATAATCTTGAGCGTTCGATAGCCTAATCCTTCTCTCGGCCTCTGCGTGTTTTTTTCCGAAGAGAATATTGAATATATACTTAACGCCCTTTGGCGATGAATTTAATATCTCAGTGAAGTCTGCCTTTATATTTATGCTTGGTTCCATTGGTGTGTTTTCTTTTGACATTATTCTATTCGCTCCAAGTCGATAAATTGTTTAATTATGAACTATGTATCTGCGTGAAGTTATGTGTGGAGTTGGCATTTCTGGCCAAATCTAACAGTTTTTGATTTATTGTTGTAGTGATGTTATCTCCTGATATTTGCTGCAATTAAGCTGGTAGTGTTGATATTTGTTAATTTGTAATTGATAGATGTTTGTAATTTTTTTTGTATTACGTTGAAAAGATTTTTGGAAGTCGGTTGTCTAAAAAATGCATTCGCATATTTTTCTCCTTTGTGTGCCTTTAACCATACTACGTAATTGATTAAATGCTTATCACGAAAATTGGTAAGATAGAACTCAGCCAAGTTGTTAAAGACCGATAATATCGCATTATAATGTACCAATAAAAGGATCAATATCAATATGTTATCTCTCGTTTATGAGAATCCGTGGACAACGGTTTTTTTGCTGATTGTTGCCACTTGTTGCCTTACTAGTATTATTGGCGCATTGCGCGACAAGTAACCACAATGAAGCTGACTCAAACCGGTAACCTGAATGCCGGTTTTTTATGCGTTTTTTCAGTATTTTCTGCCTTTTTCAGCTCTGCATGCAGTACTGCATCGAATCGCATGCGTTTTCCTTCCCCGTTACGTGTGAGCGCCGCCAGTGCTGGCGTGCTCTTGGAGTGTTCATGCAACTGCATTAAAACAGCCCCACGAAGCGGGCGGGCGAGGCGGGGAAAGCACTGCGCGCTGGCGGTGGTGCTGATTTTATTTTTTCAGCGTCTCAGCGCGTCGTGAAGGCGTTTACTTGGCCTGCTGGGGCGTTGGTGTGTCTGCGGGATTTTTTGTGCGGTGATGAGCGTGTGAGGGCGTGATGACGGGGTGTAAAAAAGCCGCCCGCAGGCGGCGATGTTCAGTCGTTGTCAGTGTCCAGAGAGTAGTTTTTAAAGCGGATGACTTCCTGACCGAGCCAGCCGTTTATTTCCCGAATCCTGTCCTGTAGCGGGATAAGCTCATTGCGGACAAAGACCTTTGCCACTTTCTCAATATCACCCAGCGACCCGACGTTCTCCGGCTTGCCGCCCATCAACTGAAAGGGGATGCGGTGCGCGTCCAGCAGGTCAGCGGCGCTGGCTTTTTTGATATTAAAAAAATCGTCCTTCGTCGCCACTTCACTGAGCGGGATAATTTTAATGCCGTCGGCTTTCCCCTGTGGGGCATAGAGAAACAGGTTTTTAAAGTTATTGCGGCCTTTCGACTTCACCATGTTTTCGCGAAGCATTTCGATATCGTTGCGGTCCTGCACGGCATCGGTGACGTACATGATGTATCCGGCATGCGCGCCGTTTTCGTAATACTTGCGGCGAAACAGCGTGGCCGACTCATTCAGCCAGGCAGAGTTAAGGGCGCTGAGATATTCCGGCAGACCGTACAGCTCCTGATTAATATCCGGCTCCAGCAGGTGAAACACGGAGCCGGGCGCGAAAGGTGTCGGCTCGTTGAAGGACGGCACCCACCAGTAAACATCCTCTTCCACGCCACGGCGGGTATATTTTGCCGGTGAGGTTTCCAGTCTGATGACCTTACCAGTGGTGCTGTAACGCTTTTCCAGAAACGCATTACCGAACACCAGAAAATCCAGCACAAAGCGGCTGAAATCCTGCTGGGAAAGCCACGGATGCGGGATAAATGTCGAGGCCAGAATATTACGTTTGACGTAAATCGGTGAGCTGTGATGCACGGCAGCACGCAGGCTTTTTGCCAGACCGGTAAAGCTGATCGGTGGCTCATACCATCTGCCGTTACTGATGCACTCGACGTAATCCAGAATGTCACGGCGGTCGAGTACCGGCACCGGCTCACCAAAGGTGAATGCTTCCATTTTCGGGGCGCTGGCGGTCATTGTTTTTGCCGCAGGTTGCGGTGTTTTCCCTTTTTTCTTGCTCATCAGTAAAACTCCAGAATGGTGGATGTCAGCGGGGTGCTGATACCGGCGGTGAGTGGCTCATTTAACAGGGCGTGCATGGTCGCCCAGGCGAGGTCGGCGTGGCTGGCTTCCTCGCTGCGGCTGGCCTCATAGGTGGCGCTGCGTCCGCTGCTGGTCATGGTCTTGCGGATAGCCATAAACGAGCTGGTGATGTCGGTGGCGCTGACGTCATATTCCAGACAGCCACGGCGGATGACGTCTTTTGCCTTGAGCACCATTGCGGTTTTCATTTCCGGCGTGTAGCGGATGTCGCGCGCGGCGGGATAGAACGAGCGCACGAGCTGGAACACGCCGACACCGAGGCCGGTGGCATCAATACCGATGTATTCGACGTTGTATTTTTCGGTGAGTTTGCGGATGGATTCCGCCTGAGTGGCAAAGTCCATGCCTTTCCACTGGTGACGCTCAAGTATTCTGAATTTGCCACCGGCCACCACCGGTGGTGCCAGTACCACGCATCCGGCGCTGTCGCCACGGTGTGACGGGTCGTAACCAATCCATACCGGGCGGGAGCCGAACGGATTGGCGGCAAACGGCGCGTAGTCTTCCCATTCTTCCAGCGTGTCGACCATGCAGCGTTGCAGCTCCTCGAACGGGAACACTGACGCCTTGTCGTCAACAAATTCACACATGAACAGGTTTTTAAAATCGTCGGCGCTGTTTTCGCGTTTGAGCTGCTCAATGTCGAACAGCGTGCAGCCGCCTTTCAGGGCGTCCTCAATGGTGACAATCTGTCGCCACTGGCCGTCCGCACAGAGAAGCCCACCGGCAAGGGCGTTATGACTGACGTCGATTTCCACGCGTTCGGCGGCGCTGGCGCGTCCCCGGTTATACAGTTCACCCGACCAGAACGGGTAGGCGTCGTGCGCCAGCGTGGACGGGGTGGAGAAATAGGTCGAACGCAGGTGACTCTGTGAGGCCATACCTGATGCCACCTTACGCAGTACCTGAAAATTCGGGATCCAGAAAATCTCGTCGACGTACAGGTCGCCGTTATGGCTCTGCGCGGTGTTGGAGTTGGTGCCGAGAAAAATCAGTTTTGCGCCGTTATTGCCCAGGACAATCGGGTCACCGGTCAGGTCAACGTCAACCAGACGGGCAAAGGCGATGATGTATTCGCGGAACACATACGCCTGCGTTTTACTGGCCGACAGAAAAATCTGGTTATGACCGGTTTTCAGGGCGCGCAGCAGCGCCTCGCGGGAAAAATAAAACGTCGCGCCAATCTGGCGGGATTTCAGGATATCGCGGATGCGGTGCTCAAGCCCGGCGCGATACCAGTGCAACTGATAGTCGAAAGACTGCTCAAAGAAAATCTGCTCCAGCTTTTCGATGGCCTCGTCACTGAAAAAATTCTTTTTCGGTTTGCGACGCCCGCCTTTGTTGCGGTTAGCGACGTTCGGATTAAGGTCTGCCTCGTTGCCGGTCTGACTGTAACGGTTTACCCGTGCCAGTCGTTCAATCTGGCGTCCCAGCAGGTCAATTTCCTTGAAGTCACCACCGGTTTTCTGCGGTTTGATGATGAGTTGGGTCAGTCGCGCTTCCAGACTCATTTCGACACGGCTGATGGGGGCAACGCTGTCCCAGCCGTCGCGCTGTTTCCAGCTCTGCACCGTCGGACGTTTCATCTGCAACATGGCGGCAATCTGCGGCACGGAAAACCCCTGCCAGTACAGCAGCGCCGCCTGACGACGCGGGTCGTGTAAAAGAGTGGTGTCTGTGGTGATGGTCATGAATACCTCGCCGTGATGA
>OKPL01000089.1_pt1 | contig 36438 bp, 57 predicted proteins | sample 1612301 | NCBI WGS metagenome assembly OKPL01 (sample SAMN04436790, study PRJEB24849) | human gut metagenome | biome: human gut; feature: NICU; material: stool | host: Homo sapiens | place: USA: Saint Louis, MO | collected 2011-04-21
AGGGTCATTGTTCAACTCCAAACCTTTTATTCAGGCGCCCTGTGTATACGACGAACTCCAGGAGGCTAACTCCCAGAGCTTCAATTTTCTTGTGATGCTTGTTGACGATGGGAGGCACCGTTTCGTTCCAGTTTGGCTTTGGCTTCTTGCGCATGGCCTGCTGGATTTCCTCGGTGCAGCGTCGGCAGGCGGCGCGGATGGCGTTTTCATTTGCTGGAGTCGTATGCATCAAGCCGCCCTCCATCCGTCTTTGAAGATTGGCTGGATATTACCTGGGAAAAGCTCAACATCTGGTGATTCAGCCTGATTTCCCCAGTGGTGCCAGCGTGGCGCAGCGCTGCGGCTAAACAGTTCAATGCGTGGCACATCACCGTAAAGCAGCTCCAGCCGGTTGCGAACTTCCCACGGCTTTTCGCTGTGCGCTCCGAGCGGGCTGTATACCACCTGCTTAATCCCGGCGTGCTTCCGTTCCAGCCCGGCGCCACGGGTAGCAATCAGTAGGTCTTCAGTATTGGCCCGGGTGTGGTTGCCGCCGTTCATGCGCGTCTCGGCGTTAAGCAGGTCGAGGAAGTCGTAAAAGTCGGTGATTTCACCATCGGCCAGCGCCTTGTTGATGCGCAATTCCGCGTTCTGATTCAGCTTCACCCAAGTAAAGCCCTTCATCGTGCGAACGGTAAATCCCCAAGCCTCGGCCAGCTCGATTGCCTCCTGGTTATGTGTGCCGGTGTACCACATCGCCAGCACCGCGTTTTCGGCGGCAAGCTCCCACACAGGCAGGCGCTTGATGTCGATTAACTTCATGGTGGAGTAGTGGTCGGCAGCGGCGCCGTTGCTGATTGTGTTGCCGTAAGACCAGGGCGGATCAGCGTAGATAAGAGAGTATTTTCCGGTCATGCATCCTCCCGCTCCGGATCGTTAACATCCCAGCCATTACGCTCAATATTGGTTTGCAGCCGCTTATCTCCTACCTCTTCAATGCAGCGGCCGGTAATCTCCGCGACTTCAGCGTTTGAGTGACGCCAAAGCAGCGCCAGCTCTTCGAGTGACCATGCTTTCATAGCACTGACTCCATTTCGTCGATGTAGAGGCCCTGAGCAATCAGGCGGCGACGGCGGGCGGCACGCGCTATGCACTCCTGCCGTCTACCTTCCTGCGATTGTTCAATGGCGCGCCGGGTGAACAGCCGCGATTTACCCTGCGGCGTTACGACCTTTGGCTTCGTGACCAGGTCGAATGTCCGGTCGCAAATTCCGTCCTCGTTCAGCCATTTTTCCGACTCAACGATCTGCGCTATCTGTCCGGAGCCGCGGGTAATGCCGTTGGCAACCCGGTTAAACTCAATCAGCGTTACGCCAAACTTCTCGGCGATTTCGCTGCCCGTTACCGGGCGGCCGCGCGTCTGAATCATCCAGATAACGCGCTCACGTAGGCCGGAGAATTGCCCTGTTCGACCGGGCCTGCGGTAAAATGGTGTGCGTTTCATGCTGCACGCTCTGTGATTTTCTGAATTTCCGATTCCAGATCTGCAAGGAAGCTCTTAACCTCAGATTCGATTTCGCGCGCCAGCTCTTCATCGAAATGAATCCGCTTCTTGAAATAGGCGAGGTCAGGCGGCAGGCGATCATCGAAACTAACGAAATCACACCATTTCCGCCCGGTGCACATCATCTGTGCATGCATTTGCAGCATGTACTGGCGCTTTGGCTCACCAGTTTTCAGCGTTTCAAGATGGGTCCAGGTGTTGGGGCATTTGATTTCGATAAGCCCGTCGTCGTTGACAAGTCCGTCCGGGCTGGCTGCGAATCCGGGTATGGTTGGGTGATCGATGAGCCCAACTTCAGTGATTGCCGCATTGAACTCATTCAGCGCGTACATTTCGCGTGCCACTGGCTCAAGTTCAGTGCCGCGCATCATCGCGGCATTCGAAAACCCTTCCTCCAGCTTCCCGGTCAGCCGTTGGCAAATCAGCTCGGCCATGTAGTTCTGGCGGCTGGTGGAGTAGCCCGACTTAGTCCGGGCCATGACATCAGCCAGGCGACTGGCTGTGACCTTGCCGCAGCGCGCAGCAAACCATTCAGGGGTGCGTTGCTCTATCATTCAGCCTCCGTCTCTGCGACATTGACAGGTTCGGCGTTGTCGACAGCAAGACTCATGTCATACATGCGTCGTTTCTCAACTGCGCCGATCACCTGTTTCTCTTCGGCGCTCAGCGCCACCCAGAACTCCTGATACTTAACGGTTCCAAGGCGCGCGGCGGACTCACCTTTTGCGATCAGTTCCGGGCGGCGGCTATCTGATTCATGGCCCGCATGAACCTCTGCCGTTGTTCCTTCAATTACTCGCTCTGCCTCGTCCTGGTCGAAGATGCCAGCGAAACCAAAGGCCAGACGCGCGCACTGGATCAGCGTCTTGTGGCGAAGCATGCGGGTAGGGTGGGACTGCCATGGCTGAGTGTTGCGTTTGCACTCTCCCATGTACTCGGTGACGATGGTCGGGTGCTTACGGTCTTTGCGGTAAATCTTGCAGGTACACGCGCCTTCCTCCTTGTCGTAAGAGAATTCCATGCCGTCAAACTGAGGATGTTCGTTGATAATGCGAGCCCATCCATCAACGCCGACGACCGGGACAATCCCGCCTTTATCTGGAAAGGCATAAATCTCTTTGGTCCATGGGTTCAGGCCGTACTGGTTGGCGACGATTAGCAGGGCTGTAAATTGCTCGTCCGTGACGTTGCCACCTTTGAACGCTGTATTCTTCAGCGTATTCATCAGGTCTGTACCGGCATCCATGCCGAGGCGTGCGGCCAGTTTCCCGGCCATGGTGGAAAGTGCAGTACTCATTGTTAAATCCCTCAAAAATTAAAACGGGCAGGATGGATGAAGGCGATCCCACTCTTCTTCGGCGCGGTCGTAACAGATGCGTGTGACATAGTCGTTATAGGCTTCCTCTGCCTTTTCACCGACTAGTGCCATTTGCGCTTCTTTTGGGAGAAACAGGCTACTCATTTGCAGAGCATATTTCGGGAACATGGCGATCAGTTCTTTAGCCCGGTCGTCGATCCACTTCTCTTTCTCGTCGGTGAGTTGCTGCTCAACCCAGCGCCGATCTTCGATGCGGTCATAAGTGAGGAATGAGTTCATGGTTGCCTCAATATTTGATGTGCGCGTCCTGCACTTTGCCGCCAGCGATCGCCAGCACTGCTTTCTGTGCGTATTCTTCTGGGATGCCCTGAGCAATCAGATCTGCGTAGACACGACGATTGACGGTGCGGCGGTGCTCTTTGTCTGCGGCGCGGCGGGCTTCTTCTTCAGCTTTGCGCTGCTCTTCGACCAGACGGGCGGCTTCTGCCTCTTCCTGGCGGCGGCGCTCGGCGGCAACGGCTTCTTCTTTTTCGCGGCGCGCACGCTCTTCTGCTTCCAGCTTCTCGCGTTGCGCACGCTGTTCCGCTTCGATGCGCTGACGCTCCGCAGCTTCAGCACGAGCTTTCTCTTCAGCTTCACGGCGCGCTGCGGCTTCAATCTCCGCTTTGTGCTTCGCTTCGGAATCTCGGCGGGCACGTTCAGCTGCTTCCCGTCGAATATTTTCCTCACGTTCCAGGCGAGCTTTTTCTTCCGCTTCTTTACGAAGTCGCTCAAGCTCTGCAGCTTCATGCTCACGCTGCTTTGCGACGATCAGTGCAGCTTCAAGCTGCTGGATGGTGGCGTCTTTAGCCACTCCAGCTTCAGCCGCTACTTCCTGCCAGCTTTCATCAAGTGCAACGGCTTTTGCTGACTCAATGCGCTGCTGAATGTCAACTGACGGCAGGTAGTTACCCAAGCCATCAATCACATCAGCCAAGGATCGCAAATCATTAAGTCTCTGCTGCAATGCATCCTTTCTTGCCGACTCGGCGTTTTCCCAGTCAGTGAGAGGTTTGCGCACTTCATCCTTCAGCGCGTCCAGACGCTCACGCACAATGCGGCGGCTTTCGTCGATCTGCTTCGGCAGGGCTTTAAGCTCGGCAACCAGATCCTTGCCGGCGTTGTCGATGTAGGTTTTTGAACGGGCAACCTTATGCGCCATGGATGCGATAGCGTCACGGCCTTTACGGGTCGACACATCCGGTACCAGGCTGCGAGCTTCTTTCTCGATCGCCTCAATAATCGGGTCGAGCTGCTCTTTGGTGGTGAATACCGCCATTGCGTTCTGTTTCTCAATGACGACTAAATCCGTTACTTCGCTCATGGTTTCTCCTGAAATTTGGATGTGCAGATGCCGCCCGCAGAAAGCCAGGCCGATCGGGTGAATAAGGTGGTTGGTATCAGTGAACCATCGGCTCGCCGCGTTCATTCAGCAGCACAACGACGGAATCACTTTTGATGATGGTTTTTTCGAAGATGTTGAAGGCGTACAGGCCTTTCTCAACGTTCGCAGAGGCGCGATAAGTTTTGCCGTGGTGTTGCAGCATTGTTCCCGGTAAAACCTCGCTACGTGGCACTGATGCGGTGCCGTAGTGCATTCCAATCATACCTTCACCTCAACCTGTTCCAGGAGGCCAGACAGCTTCATGTGCCAGCGGTTAAGCGTCATCTTTTCACGCGGGTTTGATACCGACGTCAGCTGCCACTCGTTATCGTTGACCTTTTTGGCGGTGTACTGTTTGCCGTTGTGGGTGACTGTCATGATGCCTCCCGCTTTTCTTTGATGTCGGCGCGCAGGTGAATCTCTTTCCCATCAGCTGTCGGGAATATAAGGATGTCATCACGAACCGCGAGAAGATGGGCCACTGCAAATAGGGCCTCGTTTGTGACATCAAATTTCTCGCCGGTGAACTCACGAACGCCGGGCGCCAATTTGCTTGGCTTTGATCGACCCGCGAAAATTCGCTTCGTCAGGCCTGAAAAACCTACTGTGATTGGGTTGCTCATAAATCCTTTTGGCCTTATCGCGGCGAACGGAACGGTTAATACAAGACTTCAACGCATTTATTCAGTGTTTCAATGGGCGGTGGATGGCCACCGGTTGTCATAAATGGGCAGACTCGAAAATCTGCCTATGTATGGCCGATAAAAAACCCGCCGGAGCGGGTCATTCATTCTTTGGTATGCCGCAAAGGGCGTTTAGCGTTTCAACGGGAATGGCAAGTGCGGTGCTGGTCGCTTCACGGCGTTCCACCTCAGGCAAATATGGCACTGCCTCAGGCCACATCTCAGCCAGTTTTTTAACAGTTGAGACTTTGGTTAGAGCACCTTTAACCTGCAATTGGAAGGCATCAACTTCATCGTAAAGAACGTTGATGGTTACCGTCGATTCAGTGAGTCGGTCGTGTAATTTTCCAACTTTCTTAAGCGTGCTGTAACTTTCAGGAACGAAACCCGAATCAATTACAGGCGCGAAGGAAGCTCCGAAGAACAGGTCGCTTTCAAGATCGTGCCTACCAATATGTTTTCCACGGTGGCGATAGCGATGATCCAAACCGTTCCTGGCTAATTCGTGATACTCACCATTAATAATGACCTTTAAAATTGCAGTTTTAGCGCCGACCTGCATCTTGATGAAGGAGTTATCTTTGAAATCTTCCCGAGCCTTAGTTATTTGCTCATCGCTAGTGTTTTCCTGCTTGAGAAGTGCCTGTCGAATTTCTTCAACAATTTTCGCCCTCTCATTAACCGCAGCTTTCGCTTTCTCAAACAATGGGGATGCGAGAAGCAGGTTATGGCATAGCTGATTTTTAATTTCGTTGTTAAGACGAATCATTGACTTACCCTCTGTCGTTACCCGCTGATGCGGGAGAAATGTTTTGGTGCTGGCTCCCCACTTTCAAGCAGCAGGGAAGGCCGTCGTCGCCTTGGTGAGCCATTACCTCACCAACTAGCTGATAACCGTCTGCCAGCCCAAAGCACTCACCAAAAACCCCGACATCGCCGGGGTTTCCGAAAGCATTTGTGGTACCGATTATTTGTGAGCGATATAGCTTTGCCGTCGCATAGAAGCTCCTTTGTTGCGTGGGTTGATTCAGCACAGCCCACTCAGATTCGAATGGACTGGAATAAATCTTTTTTCGCTTTGCCATAATTGCCGCTCTCCCTGAGCCCGCCTATGGTCCGACGCAGGGTTTACTGTCGCGCCGTTCGACTGACCGAATCTCCACTTCGCCGCTGGCTAACTTCGCTCAGCTGTCGATGTTTCGTTTCGATGGACTTATTAAAAACCATAGTTGTTTTATCGTCAACAACAATAGTTGTATTAATGATTGCATTGGTTTTATTTGGTTGTTTTTTAACGTAATTTATTTTTAGCTCCGATGATGGTATGTTTAAAAAAACATCAGGAGGTGGCTATGGAACGTGATGGATTTGCAGACGACAGAATGGCTTTCATGGCTGGAGAGGTTGGGTGCGTAGTATTCGAGCTGGTTTACAACGGGATTGAGATTAACAAGGACAACATTGTGGGATTTCTGGAAGGGAAGCGTAAAGCCGTCGGGAACGTGATCCACAAGGGGATGCTACGAGATGCGGCTGAGATGGTGCGGAAGGGCAAATAAAAACCCGGCGCGGTGTCCGGGTTTATGGTTTTTTTAGGTAAAGATTTAATAAAAATGAAATTACAGGCATTGCGATTGACAATAAAAGAATCCCTAACATCCAAATCTTTAGGCTGCTAACTTTAACATCCACAAAATCTTTTCCAGCCTTGCTAGATAATTTCTCGTCAATATCAACAAGTTTTTGAAGTATCGTAGACACATCTGTTTTTGTGTCTGAGGAGTTTTTTGTCAGTTCGCGAATATCTGTTCTGGCTTCGGACAGATTTGTTTTGATGTTTTCTACATCAGCTTCAAGTTTCGCCACTCTTGCTTCTAGCATGTCATCCCCCCCACCTCCACCATCCCGACGCTGAATGCTGGAAGTTATGTCACTTATAAATGGTACAACATTATCACTACTTGCCATTTTTTTCATCACCAGTATTTGGAATCGTATTTTGGTTTACCCACAAAAAAACTGTATCAGCATCAATATGTAGAGTGTTCCCGCATTTATTACAAATTAGAGATATGTAGTACATGTCGGCAGAGTCTGAGTATAAGCTATTGTTTTTAAATATATTTACGCGTTGAGAGAAATTTGACTCACCTGGCGTATCGCTGGCAATCTGTATTTGTGGCACCGAGAGATTCGAATGGCCACAAAGACGACATGTTACATCAATCTTATTTTCTACAATGAAGTCCAAGAGAACCTTGAGAGTAATTATTTTAAATTGGTCTTTCTTGTCCATGATGAATTCCTAAAGTATAGATGGCGGCTTTTAGTCACTCGACGGAGGAATCAGATCGCACCAGCCGCAGTTTCGTCTCTACAGCTTGTTGTACGCTATAGACTCATGGATCAGCGCTTTTCCCATGATGTAGAGTTGGTCCTGATTCTCTTCTGTTACATACCAGTCTTTGTATGCTGGGTTGTCTGAAAGTACGGCTAATTGTAGGCCCTGCATTTGCAGGCGCTTGACATGGAAGTGTTGCCCAAAGACAAATGCATATACCCCGTCAACCTTGAAGTTCCTCACGGAAACATCAAAGAAGAGGCGGTCACCAGACTGAATCGTAGGGCACATGCTGTCACCGTCTACAGTCATCACCTTCACATCGTGCTGTGCGCGATTGCCGAAGAGGGAGCGGGCGTGTTCGTTTGTGAACTCAATAGCATGCAGAACTTCTACAAACTCAGAAATCATGAATGAACCTGGCCCCGCACTGACAGTGAGGTCGAGAACGTCTACGCGGAATACGTCCGAAATTGCATTAGTTAATAAAGCTGCCCCTGGCTTCCCGTCATTAAGCATCACCCCTTCTCCAGAGCTGAGCCAATCAGGCATTACCCCGAGCGCGTTAGCAATTTCCACAAGCTTGGTGGTCTGGCTGGCTTTTCCTGTTTCAATTTTCTGAATGGCCGCCTGGCTAACACCGACGAGATCCCCGAGTGCCTTTTGTGTTAGGCCTCGTGCCGCGCGCGCCTCTTTAAGTCTTCCAGCAAGTGTCGTTTTCATAAGGTCAAATGTACAACCGTGGTTTTATTTCATCAAACGAAAATGGTTGTTGACTAAATACAACCATAGTTTTATTCTTCTTTCATATTCACTACGGAGGTTGTTATGAACCCAACCATTAAAACCGCTATCACCATCGTCGGGTCTCAAAAAGCCCTTGGTGAAGCGTGCGCAGTGTCGCAGCAGGCGGTTTACAAGTGGCTACACAACAAAGCGAAGGTTTCTCCGGAGCATGTGAACAGCATCGTAAAAGCAACTGGTGGTGAGATTCAGGCATACCAGATTCGCCCTGACTTGCCGACGCTGTTCCCGTCACCGGCCGACAACAATGCCGCCTAACCGGCGGCCCTAACCACGAAAGGGAAAGCAATGCATTCACTTGCGTATCAACAAGGTAACAAATTTTCGTCAACGGCGATGATTTACCAGAATCGCCGGGAACCTGATTCCAAGGCGTTAAACATCGATGGGATCCGCGCGGCAGTTCGGGCCTGGGCAGCTAATTGCCGTAGCCGTGAATTTGTCGCAGCGCTGATTGTGGAAGAGTGGCGGGCAACCGGCGGAACCGGTCTGGATATCCCGACCGACTCGCACCGCCAGATGCAGAAGGTATTCCGCTGGATCGACGGCGACACCGAATATGCCGCCAACAACATTCGGCAGCTGGCTCCGGCAATCATGTCCGTTCTGCCGCTGGAGTACCGCAACCGCCTGGCACCGCAGAACGACACAATGTCGCTGATCGCCTCTGCGATGAAAGAGTGTGCTGAGGCTAAACAGGCTGTGCTGCTGGACGCTCCAGAGCATCAGAAGCTGAAAGAGGTAAGCGAAGGTATAGCGTCGCTGTTCCGCCTCATGCCGGAGCAGGTAGGGCCTCTGATGACGATGGTTACGTCGATGCTCGGCGTCATGTAACCGGAGAAAGCCATGAACCACATCGAATTTATCGAGAAGCATGTGCGCGATGAACTGATCAAACAGGGATTCACCGTAGCGGTGGCTCAGGGGGGGGGGGCATTTCAGGCAGTCGATATGTACAAGCGTATGTCTCAGGCCAGTCGCAAGGGGAGGATTTTCGATGACGTGTTACGACACGCAAAGCTATGGGCTGAGAAGCAGCAAGTCCCGTCAGACAAGTTCGAAAAGAAGCGCGTTAAGCGTGTGCAGCAGCAGCCAGGCCTGCTCTGAAAAGGCGAAAGCCGCGCTGTTGGTAGCAGCAACGGCTTTCAAGACACTGTGTTACGCCAAGTAACGGGAGTAAGTATGTCAAACACCGCTGAAATAATCAATTTCCCAAACAAAACCGAACAACCGGGAGGTCGTATGGCCGACCTGTCGAACGGGTATACCAAGGTCGCTAACGAGATCCAACAGCTTAAGCCTCGCCTGAGACTGTCAGGCCGGGAATGGCAATGTTTTGAGGCGGTGATCTGGCTTACCTACGGCTGGAACAAGAAACAGGACCGCGTGACAAATACGGTTATTGCTGAGCTTACTGGCCTGAGCGATACCCATGTATCGGACGCGCTTAAGTCTCTCGCAGAACGCAAAATCATCTTTTCACAAAAGCAGGGCATGATGAAAATCGTCGGTGTAAACACTGACCTTTCAGCCTGGATTTTAGACAAACCGGAAACGGGAAGAAAATTCCCGAAAACGGGAAAATCCTTCCCGAAATCAGGAATAACTTTCCCGAAAACGGTAGACACCCAATACAAGAACAAGAACAGTATTAAAAGATCTTCGTCCGAGAATTCTGACGAATCCTCTGACGCACGTCTGAAGAAATTTTTATCAGCTCATCCAGAAGCTGCGGTTTACACCCCATCCGGTGCGAAGTGGGGATCGGCTGAAGACCTCGAGATCGCTAAGTGGATTTCCTCCAGGGTGAAGCTGATTAACCCAACCTGCAAAGCCCCGGACATGACCTCCTGGTCTAACACCGTTCGCCTGATGCGCCAGATAGACAACAGGTCGCACCAGGACATCTGCGCGCTGTACGACTGGGCAAGCAAACACCACTTCTGGCAGACCAACATCCTGAGCCCGGAAAGCCTGCGTAAGCAGTGGGACAAGCTGACGATGCAGCGCAGTGCTGGTGGTGAGCAGCGAGGCGGAAAGCCGGATCTGGACTTCAACAACACTGACTGGGCCTATGGGGTGATTCGATGAAATCTCTTGCAGAGCAGATGCGTAACCACGACCGCGAGCAGATGAGCCGCATGGCCCATAACCTGCCGGAGCAGTACCAGGAGCGCGCGCCAGTCGAGCTGGTGGCACAGGTATTCAACAAGCTGTTCAACGAGCTGCGTGCCGCGTTCCCGGCCAGCATGGCGAACTTCCGCACTCAGGAAGACCTGAACGAATTCCGCCGTCAGTGGCTGCTTGCGTTTCAGGAGAACGGGATCCACTCAATGGCCCAGGTCGATGCCGGCATGCGTGTAGCTCGCCGCCAGGAGCATCCATTCCTGCCGTCGCCGGGCCAGTTCGTCGCCTGGTGCAAACAGAGTGGCGGGGCGCTGGGCATCACCGTTGACCAGGTGATCGCCGAATACTGGGACTGGCGTAACCGTTCGTTCGAGTTCACTTCCAGTGAGCAATTCCCCTGGTCGCAGCCGGTCATGTACCACATCTGCGTCGAGCTGCGTCACCGCAGCACAGAGCGCCAGTTAACGCATGGCGAGCTTGCGCATGAAGCCGGTGATCTGCTGGACATGTGGGAGAAGCGCGTCACAGAGGGTAAACCAGTGCCGCCAGTGCGCCGGGCAATTGCAGCACCGGCTGCCGAGCACGGGCCGACGCCTATCCAGCTGCTGCTGGCGAAGTATAACCGCAACAAGTCGAACGGGATGGTGTGAGATGGACAGCTTAAAACAACGCATCGTTGATTACGTGGCCGCTAACCAGCCTGTTAAGCGTGCTGACCTCATTGTGGTGATTGGCATCAGTGGTAAGGGACTGGACCGTGAAATCGCTGCACTGCGCAACCTGGGTCTGATTTTCAGCATGGCGGGCTTTGGCTACTTCACCAGTGAATCTGACTATCAGGAATGGCGGAAAGGCGCTGGCGCTCTCCACCTGAAGAACCGCGCGTTGAATGGCGCATTCAGCAGCGCTGCCGCACGCAGAGTGAGCGATGAGAGTTATCCGGCGCGGATCGCATCTGTACTGAGTGATGGCAGCAAACTGGGGGCAACTCAAATTGCTGAGGCCATGGGCACCAGTTACCGGAGCATCTCCAGCGTTATTTCGGTGATGGTCAACTCTGGTGAGCTGAAGTTTGAAGGCCCGAAAGGCCACCGTGTTTATTCGTTGGCACAGGCAAAAAAGAAATCAGGCCGCCGTGCTGAGTCGGTGAACGTGATCTGCCAGGAGTGCCGCAACAGTCCGGCGATGAGAAGGGTATTGATGGTTTGGGAGAGGGCAGGGGTATGAAACAGAAATTTATCGAGTGGTTTACCAAGAACAACAACGGCTGCTCGCCAGCGATGGAAGACGACAGAAGCTTTGTGTACGAGATGACGCAGAACATGTTCGAAGCGTACCAGGCTGGCGTGGCTGAAGGTGAAGCCAAGTGCGCGGCGCTGGCTGCGGAGAATGCGGGGCTGAAGTCTAAAGCCGCTGAACTGGTACATGAAGCGTCAGAGGTTTACTCGGCATATAACTCAACCATCACTGAGCCTGACGGCGATTTCATGGACATGCAGACTTTGCAGGAAATGCAGTGTGTAGAAACCCCGGCGACAGACGCTTTCCTGGCTGAAGTGCGGGCCAGCGGTGTGCAGCAATTAGCCATCCATATGGAACTTAACGGCTATAGCAACGAAGCGGCTGGAGCAAGAGAGTACGCAGCAATCATTCGCAAAGGAGCCGCCCAATGAGCAACATCGACAAACAGGCGCAGGAAGAAAAAACACGCGAGGCCTTTGAACAGTGGGCTGAGCAATCTGGAGCTCTTCCGTGGGGGATCCTTAAAAAGCACCGCAATGAAGACGGTAGTTACCCCGGACCCCATTATACCTACATGTGGCATGCATGGAATGCCTGCACGGAGGCGCTGCTGGATGAGCTGGAAGCAAAAGACTCAACCATAGCCACTCAGCAGCAGGAGATACGAACGCTTCTTAATGCGTTAGGGCAATCATCAGAGAAGAGAAATTCTGACCTTCCTGACCAGAAGCGAATTATTGGTTGGCGAGCATCAGACTACACCGACGAGACATCTGACCCTGAGCTAGCTAAAAACTGGGCCGCTGCAATTGGTGTGCTGCCTATTTTTGAAGGAGACGTGAACACCAAACTAAGCGCCGCCGCAGCCGGTAAAGGAGAGTGAGCATGGCTAAATTTACAGACGTACACGACCTGTTAACCGCTTATCAGAAACAGGCTCGGAAGATACCCCCTAAGGGTGTTTATGCCTCAAGGCATCGTCAGGTTGAAGTGCAGGCGGCACACGCACGCAAGTTAATGCGCAAGCGTCGGCGGTCTGTCGGCAAGTCAAATAAGCTTGGCTGTCGTTTTACGGCGGAAATGCGCGTAGCGCTGATTTGCGATATGAATTTCTGGGCGCTGATTTGCCGCTCTAATCGTCAGAATGTGATTAAGGACTAACCTATGAGCACTATTACCAAAGAGTTCACCAAAGAGCAGTTACAGCAAATCGAAGCAGCTGCGAAAGAAGTCATGTGGCCTGTCGTGTGGTCGGAAAAGAAAGCACGAGAGCACTTCGGTGAAAAAATAACTCCCAAGGTGGTACTGGAGCTGGCGCGTATCGCGCTGGCATCGCTCGAAGCGGAGCCTGTGTGCGTCATCGACCAGTCCAATCTTGATTATCTCAAATCTGGCTCCGATGCAGACGTATGGCCTGCGTCCAGAGCAGAGATGGGTGATGTGCTTCTGTATCGCTCTGCCACGCCAGCGCCGGTATCTGTGCCCGCTGCGATGGAAATGGATGATGACTTTGACAGCGCGTTTGAACACGGAAAAGCTGTTGGCTGGAACGCCTATCGCGCCGCCATGCTTCAGGGTGTCGATCGACCACAAAACGAACCGCAAAATATTCCGGAAAATATTCCAGCCACACAGTTTAAGCCGGTAGCAGACCTGTACGGCCTAACCTCGCCAACCGGCGGTGAAACATCGTTCACTTTCGATGCTGTTGAAGCTCGCGATTTTATTGATGGCGGGTGGTCATGTCAGGAGTACGTGGAACTTGGACGCTATCAGGAAGCGCTAACGGACCATTCCGAGGATAAGCTCGCTATGGTTGACCATTCCGGTGACTCCAACAATATGGTTGAACCTGTAACGACGGCTTGCAAGTTGCGCGATGCAGTCGAAATCATCCGTAACTCCGGCATAGCAATCGACGCTGAGAAAATCTTTGCAGAGCGTGATGCTCTCAACGCTCCAGACTGCTGGTGCCGAACCTGCCGCCCAGTGACTTTTAGTGATAGTCGCTTTGTCGTATGCCCTGAGTGTGGCAACAAACGCTGCCCGCACGCCAATGACCACCGTAATGCATGCACCGGAAGTAATGAGCCAGGGCAGGAAGGTAGTGCGTATCCAGCAGCGCCGCAGCAGGAGTAATTAGATGCCAAAATTCAAGAGAATAATCATTAGCTACATCAATGGAGATCCAAAAGAGTTGATGAAGAAGGCAGGGTTTACATGGAAGTTTTCTAAGCCTGTTCCGATAGCTGACTCTGTTGAGTTTTATTGTTGCGAGCGCAGGAAAAAAGGTCCATTACCGGAACACTTTCATAGTGTCGGATGGAGTGATGACAGGGCATTTTTATACTTCACGGATGAGCAGATTGAGGTATGCAAGCAGTGGGCAGCAGCACCGCAGCAGGAGGTGAAGTGATGGCCGCATTTAGAGACTTCAGTGCGACGGACTGGTTATTTTTCGCAACGATGGTGATCGCATGGTTTTACCTGGCAGCCAAAGCGCATGGCTGGTTTATTGGTTTTCTGTTTCGCCGTTGTTGGCGCTGGTGGAACCGGAAAGACGAGAAAACCCTAGCTATGGATTCGTTTTACGAGGCTTTTGATCTGGCTGATATCAATCCTGGGGATAGCATGGTGATCACCACCCATAGTGGAATGACGATCCGCATTCATCGGCCCGAGGCTAAGCGCGACGTAAAACCGCTTTGACGCACAAAACTCAGGCCTCTTCGGAGGCCTTTCTCTTCAGTTGATTTTGTTGAATCAACCGTCCATACTTTCTTTGCTGACGGCCTGAACACCCGTCAGTGACTTCTGCGCATTTAAGGGGACTTAAATGCGACCACAATCTGAACTCCTCACCTTGTCACAGATGCAGAAATGCACCTGCGATTTTCTTCATTCTGCGTTACCTCTCGGAGGTGGCGTATGAAACAGCCTGTTTTCTACCTCCGCGACGAACGCGTTCGCGATAACCTCATCGACTACATCAGGAAGCTGCCCGTTAACGACGCTCTGCCGCTCGTGGTGAAGTTTTCTGAGGCTGGCCGCACTCTCGCCCAAAACGACCTCTTCCACGCTCTCTGTGGCGATACAGCGAAGCAATTGCAATGGGCTGGCAAGTCACGCGACCTCGCTTCATGGAAAGTCCTGTATGTCTCAGGCCATGCCATTGCCACCGGTAAGCCTGGTGAAGTGGTGCCGGGTCTGGAAGGGGAGTTCTGCGCCATCCGGGAAAGCACTGCGAAGATGGGCATCCGTCGCATGACCAGTCTCATCGAATACAGCCAGGCATTTGCTATGCAAAACGGCGTGCAACTCCGTGAAGTTCGCTACTCAGGTGATTACTTCGGGAGGGTTGCGTAATGGCTAGCCCTCTCGCACGCGTCATCACCAATGAAATCTTCCGCGTTCCGGCGCGCCGCCAGCGCAAGCCGGCGGTTAAGCCGTCCGAAATCCCGACACTGAAAGACTACACCGCCCGCCTGGTGGATCAGAAATGGCTGCGTCTCGCGGCGAGGAGAAAATCCGCATGAGCATGTATCAACGCATTAATGGCGCTGACTGGCGCAATATCTTCGTCGTCGGGGATCTGCATGGGTGCTACACGCTGCTGATGAATGAGCTCGAAAAAGTTTCGTTCGACCCGGCGCATGATTTGCTGATCTCGGTTGGCGACCTTGTTGACCGCGGCGCGGAAAACGTCGAGTGCCTGGAACTGATTACTATGCCTTGGTTCCGGGCTGTGCGAGGAAACCATGAGCAGATGATGATTGATGGGCTATCGGAGTATGGGAACGTCAATCACTGGCTGGTAAATGGTGGCGGTTGGTTCTTCAATCTCGACTATGACAAAGAAGTGCTGGCTAAGGCTCTGGTTCACAAAGCAACTGAGCTGCCACTCGTCATCGAGCTGGTTACCGCTGAACGTAAAATCGTTATCTGCCACGCTGACTACCCTCACAACGAATATGAATTCGATAAGCCTGTCCCGAAAGATATGGTCATCTGGAATCGTGAGAGGGTTAGCGACGCTCAGGACGGCATTGTCTCGCCGATATCCGGTGCCGATCTGTTTATCTTCGGGCACACCCCAGCGCGCCAGCCCCTGAAGTATGCCAACCAGATGTACATCGATACCGGTGCCGTGTTCTGCGGAAACCTCACGTTGGTACAGGTCCAAGGTGGTGACCATGAGTAAAACCTACCGCAGCAAGAAGTGGCTCGCCGCAGTCGGCCAGATTGAGCAATGCGTCCTGTGCGGAGCCTGGGGCGTGCAGGTGGCACACCGCAACGAGGGAAAGGGTATCGGAATGAAAACAGACGACTGCGCCACCGCCGCTATCTGTGTCACCTGCCATTCAGAGATTGATAACGGGAAGGGGCTGAGTCGTGACGAGCGCCGCCAGTTAATGGATCGCGCCATCGTCCTGACCATTATCCAGATTGCCCGTCGTGGCTTGGTGGTGCCTGCATGAAAATCTACGACATCACACCAATCGGCAAGCCTCGCATGACCCGCGCGGATAAGTGGAAACAGCGTCCACCTGTAATGCGTTATCGCGCTTTTTGCGATGAGGTCCGCCTGCGCAAGCTGACCATGCCTGAATCCGGATCACATGTGACATTCGTCCTACCAATGCCACCAAGCTGGAGTAAGAAGAAACGAGCTGAGTTCGCTGGGAAGCCCCACCAGGCCAAGCCAGACTGCGACAACATGCTGAAGGCCCTGATGGATGCGCTTTATGAGAATGATGCTCACATCTGGGATTGTCGCATCACAAAGGTCTGGGGAGAGAAGGGGCAGATCATTATTGGGAAGTGCGCGCCGTGACCAGAGACGAGATAACCCGATACCAGGTTGAGAGCGTTAAGCGCGCCAGCATGCCGCCAGTAGCAAAGCACAGCCAGACCAAAACCAACCAGCCACAGAAGGAAGCCGCATAATGAACCTCGAATCAATCGCTAAATACTTTGCGCCTAAATCACCGATGTTCAGTGACTCTCCTCGCGCAACCGCATCAGACAGTCTCACCGGCACTGACGTTATGGCGGCGCTTGGCCTTGCTGGCCACAAGTGCGGGTTTGGTTTCGATCTTTACCTCTCGAAAATCGGCATTAGCAGCCCAGATATAGCACTGGAGAGACTCTATGAGCAGGCACGTAAGTTATCAGGTAAATTCAGAGCACTGTCTGAACTCGATGAATCAGCTCGGTCAGGCGTGCTTAAGGTTCTCTGCGCTTTTGCATACCAGGATTATTCAAGAAGTGCTGCCAGCACTCGAAAATGTGATTGCTGTGATGGTGGCGGATTTACAGAGGCGCAAGTGTTTACCAACAAGGTCTCATACCCATGGGGGAAACCGCCTTACTGGTCGAAAATGTCGCGTGCCGTTCGCCCAAGCGACTGGGAGAGCTGGACACAGGCGCGTGAGGTGGTGCGAGTTAAATGCAAGCCGTGTAACGGAAAAGGCGTTATCAGCAATTCGTGTCGCTGCCATGGCAAAGGTAAGGTGCTGGACAAGGCAGAAAGCGATCGCCAGGGCGTTCCAGTAATGAAAGCCTGCGACCGCTGCGGTGGTAGAGGTTACGCCAGGCTTAAGTTCTCAACGGTAATTGAGGGCGTTAATACTGTTGCGGAGATAAAGAAAACGGCGGCATATGAGCAACTTCAGCCGCTATTTGAGGAGTTGGTCGCCGAATGCCATAAACAGGAGTCTATGGCTGATTCCATTCTCTCAAAAGTAACAAGATGAAAATAATTTTCCCTAATGTTGAAAATATATAGGGAATAGGTGTTGCATTTCGCGGAAAAACTGGATAGATTCATCTCTAACGCTGGGAATCCGTTCAGTCGTTCCGAAGCAAAAAAATTCAAGCCCGAGGTTAACGCCTTGGGCTTTTTCGTTTCAGGGTCAGAAGCACAGCGGTTGTGCGTTCGGCTGTTAACCGAATGGTCGAAGGTTCGAATCCTTCCTGTCCCGCCAAATTCGCCGGTCTAGTTCAGTGGCAGAACGGCAGCCTTGTAAGCTGCGCGTCAGAGGTTCGATTCCTTTGCCCGGCACCAGAACCCACTACCTGGGACCATTAGGCCAGAGAGCCGACATTAACTTGCCCTCATCTTCCCGGCCTGTCGCCGGGTTTTTTTATTCCAGGCCCCGGGAAACATCATCGACATGCCTTCTTGTTAAATCGTCCCGAGGGCCTGACCCCTTTCAAACACACAGCCCCCGCTTTTAAGCCGGAGGTTAGAGACTATGAAAATGCATAACGATCCCCACTCCTGGACGGAGTTTATCGAACTACTCCACAGTTGGTGGCGTGGCGAAACGCCGATGGGTGCCGTATTGCTATCGGTTGTCATGGCCGCCATGCGAATCGCTTACGGCGGTGGCGGCTGGAAGAAAATGATTCTTGAAGGAGCAATCTGCGGAGCCCTAACCCTTACCGCTGTGTCAGCTCTTGATTACTTCAATCTCCCGCAGTCCCTGTCCATTGCTATAGGTGGCGCGCTCGGGTTTGTTGGGGTAGAGCAGGTTAAGGTTATGGCTTCCCGGGTGTTTAATTCTCGGTTTGGAGGCGGTGATGCAAACCAGTGATAAAGGCATTGCCCTGATCAAGCAGTTCGAAGGCTGCAAGCTCACCGCGTACCAGGACAGCGTAGGAGTGTGGACGATTGGCTATGGCTGGACTCAGCCAGTCGACGGCAAACCAATCCGCGCCGGGATGACGATTAAGCAGGAAACAGCAGAACGTCTGCTGAAGACCGGACTGGTCAGCTACGAAAGTGACGTGTCCCGCCTGGTTAAAGTCGGTCTGACTCAGGGGCAATTCGACGCCCTGGTGTCGTTCACGTATAACCTCGGCGCCCGGTCTTTGTCGACATCAACCCTCCTGCGAAAACTCAACGCTGGGGATTACGCTGGCGCCTCCGATGAGTTCCTGCGCTGGAATAAAGCTGGTGGCAAAGTCCTGAACGGGCTTACACGTCGCCGGGAGGCAGAGCGGGCTCTGTTCCTGTCATGATTGGCGCGCTGGTTAAACGTTACTGGTTGCAGCTGATGGTGGTGGCGTTAATCGGCGTGCTGGCGTTCTTCGTGAACCACTACCGCGACAACGCCATCACCTACAAAGACCAGCGCGATAAAGCGACGGTCCGGGCAGACACATCAGAGGCGATCACCAGCAACGTGATCACCACGATGAACCTCGTCCGTGATATCTCACAGGCTACCCAGAATGCAAAGAACGAACTGGCCAAAAAAGGCGAGACGCGCATTGTCTACATTAGGCAGGCGCTTGAAGGCGATCCGTGCGCTAACCAGCTTGTTCCTTCTGCCGCTGCTGACAGCCTGCGGGAATACGCAGACAGTTTACGTTCCGGCCCCGGTGGTACCGATAAGCGCTGACCTGACCGCAGACACGCCGATCCCCGGGATGGTGGTTCCGTTCACGTGGCAGGCAAGTCTGGAGTTAAACGCTCAGCTCTACACGGCGCTTGGGCAGTGCAATCTCGATAAGGCGGCAATCCGCAAAATTGAAGAGGAAAGGCAGCATGCAAAATAATCAATGCACTCAGGGTTTCGACAACCCATCCAAGTTCCGTGAGGAATGGGATAAGCAGACCGAAAATAAGTAGGCCGTTACAGAGGCTCTTCACTGAGGGGCTTCGATAATGATCTGTGTAACCCCGCAAGGATGGTGATCACATCTTGCTGACGGGAAAGCCGTAAGTGGCTAAGCACTTCTGAGAAGCAGGGCAACAGCTGCGACAAGGCAAAGAGGTAATCATGTCCGACATCTACCAAATCACTATCACCACCACATCGAAAGAAACCTTCACTGGCCTGATGAAACGTAGCCAGCCTGAAATTGTTAACGGGTTCGTAGCCCTGGCGACTGACACAGGTGAGTGGCGTTACTTCCGTCCGGATAGCGTTGAGCAGTTCCACTTTGTGCCGGTGGCGGAAGAGCAGGCAGAGAAAGCAACGGAGTAACCCATGGCTAACGATGACGAGCGCAGGCCATATCCGCCAGTTAACTTCATCGCCTCCGACAACTGGCAGCCATACACCAGGCTCATTCCCGCCCATGAAGTGCATGAGTGGGTAAACCGACAAATCCTCATAGATACCGGAATAATTCATAACCCTGACCACGGACACCTGCTAGAGGCTGATCTCTGCTTCATGTGGGCATCCGATTCGTTTGCGAAGAAAGGGCGACATGTCCTCGGCCAGGCCGAACAGGTAATGCTCCGCGCCGGTGGCTGGCAGAAAGCCAGAATGGAGCAGCAGATGCATGAATGGTTCGGGCGAATCCCGAAGTTCATCATCACGCTGGCAGCTGACTACTGCTCGCAATGCAGCGACCTTGAGTTCTGCGCACTGGTAGAGCATGAGCTTTACCACATTGCCCAGGCCACCGATGATTTCGGTGCGCCAAGGTTCAACAAAGAGACCGGGCAGCCAGTGCTCACACTGCGCGGACACGACGTCGAAGAATTCACTGGTGTCGTGCGTCGATACGGTGCCAGCAAAGAAGTGCAGGAGCTTGTTGATGCGGCCAATGCGCCAGCAGAAGTTGCTCACATCGATATAGCCAGGTCATGCGGTACATGCATGTTAAAGCTGGCCTAACAATATGACTGATTATGACAGGCAGGTAATCCATGGCGACACTGAAAGGTGAGGTCAAAGCCTTCATCGTTCAGTCCCTTGCCTGCTTCGATACACCATCCCAGGTGGTTGAGTTGGTCAAAAAAGAATTTGGCCTGAGCATCACTCGTCAGCAGGTCGAATCTCACGACCCGACGAAAGCAAACGGCAGGGGGCTGGCGCAGAAATGGGTTGAGCTATTCCACGAAACCCGCAAGCGTTTCCAGACCGAACTAAGCGACATTCCGATCGCCAACAAAGCCTATCGTCTACGTGCGCTTGACCGGATGATGACGAAAGCTGAGAGCATGCGAAACATGGCTCTGGCTGCTTCTCTGATGGAGCAGGCGGCAAAAGAGGTTGGCGACGCGTACAGCAACAAACAGAAGGTCGAGCACACCAGCCCGGACGGAACCATGACGCCGCAGCCAACCATTATCCAATTATTACCCGTTGAGCCGAAAGCATGAGTGAAGCCGTTCAACTGCCCATCCCCGCAAAGCTTGCGCCACTGTTCACTGCCGTGAATAAGCGCTACCGGTGCTCGCATGGTGGGCGTGGCAGCGCCAAGACGCGCACATTCGCACTGATGACTGCAGTAAAGGCGTATCAGTCGATGATGAACGGTGAAAGCGGCGTGGTGCTCTGCGCGCGTGAATTCATGAACTCTCTGGAAGAGTCGAGCATGCAGGAGGTGAAACAGGCGATCCTGTCTGTCCCCTGGCTAGCTTCCAACTTTGATATCGGCGAGAAGTACATCCGCACCATCGACAAGAGCGTTAACTACGTGTTCTGCGGTCTCCGGCATAACCTCGACAGCATCAAGTCGAAAGCGCGCATCCTGCTTTGCTGGGTTGATGAGGCTGAATCAGTCAGCGAAATAGCCTGGCAGAAGCTGAGCCCGACAGTTCGTGAAGAAGGCTCAGAGATTTGGGTGACGTGGAACCCGGAGCGCGACGGTAGCGCCACTGATAAGCGTTTCCGCAAAGAGGCAGGCGACGACTGCATCACCGTTGAAATGAACTATACGGATAACCCGTGGTTCCCTGACGTGCTGGAAGGCGAGCGACAGAACGATCAGCGCCGCCTCGACCCGGCAACATACGCATGGGTGTGGGAGGGTGCCTACCTCGAAAACTCCGATAAGCAGGTGCTGGCAGGGAAATACCGGATTGCTGAGTTCTCGGACCAGTTATGGAAAGAGGCCGAACGTCTATTCTTCGGAGCTGACTTCGGTTTCGCGAAAGACCCGAACACTCTGGTGCGTTCGTTCATCCTGCACAACCGGCTGTACATCGAATACGAGGCATACGGGCAGCAGACAGAGCTCGACCACATGCCAGAGCTATACGACACAATCCCCGGATCGCGTGACTGGCCCATCAAGGCCGACTCGGCACGACCCGAGACGATCAGCTATCTCAAGCGGCAGGGCTTCAACATCTCAGCCGCCGAAAAATGGCAGGGGAGCGTTGAGGACGGGATCGCACACCTTCGCGGATTTGACGAAATCATTATCCATCCGCGCTGCAAGAACGTGGCGCGGGAGGCCCGCATGTGGTCATACAAAACGGACCGCATCACCGGTGAGGTGTTGCCGAAACTGGCTGATGGTGATGAGCATACGTGGGACGCCATCCGCTATTCCCTTGATGGACATATCAAACGTAAACAGCAGGGTGTCGGCATGATGATTCCGAAACGCCTTCGATAATCAACGGACACGACATGAACGATAAATTACAGTTGGCGGTTAATCACGCGATTAACGACGCCAGGCTTGCTCGCGCCCGCATGGGGATGCTTAACCCTTCGATGGGGCTGGACGCCAAGCGTAATTCTGCGTGGTGCGAATATGGATTCCCTGAGCAGGTCACATACGAAAACCTCTACGCCCTGTACCGGCGCGGTGGTATTGCTCACGGTGCCGTTGAGAAGCTGGTGGGCAAGTGCTGGCAGACTAACCCGGAAATCATTGAGGGTGACGATGCCGACGAGAGTGAAAACGAAACCGCCTGGGAGAAAAAGTCCAAACAGGTATTCACCAACCGGTTCTGGCGCTCATTCTCTGAGGCGGACCGTCGCCGCCTTGTCGGTCGTTATGCAGGCATCCTTCTGCACGTCAATGACTCCCTCGCCTGGGATCAGCCTGTAACGAAAGGCAAGATGCTCCAGAAGGTTACTGTCGCATGGGCAGGCTCTCTGACAGTTGGTGATTGGGACACTGGCCTGAACTCGAAAACCTACGGACAGCCGAAGATGTGGCAGTACGCTGAACGGTTGCCGAATGGTTCAAGTCGCCGCGTCAACATCCACCCCGATCGCGTTTTCATCCTTGGTGATTACTCCGACGATGCCATTGGCTTCCTTGAGCCAGCTTACAACGCCTTTGTGAGCCTGGAGAAGGTAGAGGGCGGGTCTGGTGAGTCATTCCTGAAGAATGCTGCACGCCAGTTAAGTATTAATTTTGATAAAGAGGCGAAACTGGATGAAATAGCCAGAGCATACGGGGTTGATTACAGCGAACTTAATGAAATCTACGATAAAGTAGCCCGTGAAATGAATATCGGGAACGACTCCGTTCTTATTACACAGGGGGCCAATGTTGCTCCGATTGTGGCTGCTGTATCCGATCCCTCTCCAACCTATAACGTCAACCTGCAAACCGCCGCTGCTGCGCTGGATATCCCGACAAAGATACTCGTTGGCATGCAGACGGGCGAGCGAGCGAGCACGGAAGACCAGAAATACTTCAATACTCGCTGCCAGTCTCGCCGTGGCGACCTGTCATTCGAGATTGAGGACTTCTGCGACAAGCTGATCGAATTAAGCATCCTCGATCCGGTCAGTCAGAAGACCGTTATCTGGGACGACCTCAATGCGCAAAGCGACAGTGAAAAACTGGATGCCGCTCAGAAGATGTCGCAAATCAACAGCGCTTCCATCGGCACGGGTGAGCAGGTGTTTACTGGTGAAGAAATTCGCGTGGCCGCCGGGTATGAGGGTTCGCCCGAACCACTTCCAGAGGTAGATGATGACGAAGAGGAAAGCGAAGTCACCGATACTTCCGGGAAACCTTAAAGACCCGACGGGTGCCGACCGACTTGAGCGCGGGGCAATGAGCGAGTTCGCCAGGCGAATGAAGCGAATTGGCAAGGCGTACAAGGGCATTCTCGACCGCATTCCTGCATCGCCATCAGTAAACCAGCGTTACACCTTCGACCTCGATTCCACCCAGCTATCAATGCTCCTCAGCAATGCCTCATTGCTGGTTGATGAGATTTTGGGTGCAGATAACGAGACAGGATTCTGGTTCTGGGCTGATTACGTCAACCCGGCGTATCAGCGCGGCACGGCGCAGGAGTTTGCCAATCTGGCACAGCAGTCAGCCGTGTACGCTGCCGGACAGGAAAGCGTATCGGCAATCCTCCTGAGTGAGCCTTACCGACGCAGGCTGATTCTGGTTCGCGCTCGCACCTTCGAGGAAATGAAGAACCTCAGCGCCAGTGTGAAAGCAGATATGGCGCGGATACTGACCGATGGACTTGGGCGCGGACAAAATCCACTGGAAATAGCGAAACGCATCACTGAGCAGACGGGAATTGAGTCTCGTCGGGCTAATCGTATTGCCCGGACGGAGATTACCACCGCGCTGCGCCGTGGGCGCCTGGACGAGGACGACGAAGCCAGGGAGCAATATGGCATCCGTACAAAGCAGATGCATATATCAGCGCTAAGCCCGACGACCCGTAGCACGCATGCCGCGCGCCACGCTCACCTGTACACCGCAGAAGAACAACGGGAGTGGTGGGCTAAGGATGCAAACAGCGTGAACTGCAAATGCTCCACGATCGCGGTACTGGTCGATGAAAACGGCAAGCCGCTAAGCGACACCATCATCGATAAAGCTCAGAAAACATTTAACACAATGAAAGCCCGTGGCTACCAATGGGCTAAGGGTTAACACATGCCAATGCAGGTCAACATCACCACTAAGGTGAACAGCCAGTCTATCCGGCGCGAAACATACAACGGGCGTGAGCATCTGGTTCTACCGAGTTACACGCTTCCTGCGAACGTCGTCATGAATGGCGGGCTGTACACGCAAGAACAAATCGATGCCCACTATAAGGGGCTGGAAGGCACCCTGGCGCCGCTGGGACACCCTCAGGTTAATGGTCAGTTCGTGTCTGCATTCTCCCCTGAAGGGCTATGCGCCGGGTTCGTCGGAGCGTGGAACCGCAACGTCAAGAAGTCCGGTAATCGCATCTACCTCGAAAAGTGGGTTGATGTGGCTCGCGCCAGTGAGTCGGAAGGTGGCAGGGAGCTGCTTGAGCGAGTCGCTGCCATTGAGCGCGGTGAAGACGTTCCGCCGATTCATACCAGCGTGGCCGCTTTCCTCGACCAGCTTGAACCGAACGAACAGCAACGCGCCACCGGTGCTGAGTGGGTAGCTGATATCCACGGCATGGACCACGACGCGATCCTGCTGCACGAAGTAGGAGCGGCCACCCCTGAGCAAGGTGTTGGCCTGATGGTCAATGCCGATCTGGCCCAACCGCTTAAGGCCAACTCCGGCGCGCTGGTGGGTGAATCCTACCGGGAGCGCGAACAGCGTCTCGATCGCGCAGCCAAAGCGAAGTTTGCGGCGGGCGCGGATGAATACGCCTGGATTGCTGACTTCACTGACTCGCAAGCGGTAATCATCCGCAACGGCGGCACCGCAGAGGTGTTTGGCTACAAGTCTGAGGGTGGCGTTATTACCTTCGACGACACCGGCACCGCAGTAGCGCGCCAGGAGTCGTGGGTGGCTGTAGTCGCTAACAAATTCAAAGCTCTATTCACACCGCAGGAACAGCCTGCAACAAACCACAAAACGGAGGGCGACATGCCTTTAACCACTGAAGAGAAACAAGAGCTGATCAGCGAAATCGGTAAAGGCCTGGCCGCAAACTTCGCCGAAGCCCTGAACCCGATTAAGGATGCGATCACCGGCCTACAGGCCAATCAGGGCAAGCTTACTGAAACGCTAACTGCAAACTCTCGTGCGGAAGAAAAAACAAAGCGTGATGCGGTTGCTGCGGTCCATGGTGACATCGTGGCCAACGCTCTGTCTGGTGAGGCGTTGAATGCGATGTTTAAAACTATCGGTGAAGCCGCTCCGCTGGGCACCAACAATGCTCAGCGCCAGAAGGAAACCGGTGCGCCAAACCCTGACGAATACTTCAAATAAGGAGCCAGACTAATGGCACGTTATCGTCGCGTTAATATTGACGGTCAGTCTCTGTACAAAACCGAAACCCGTAAAGTGGCTGCCGCGTCATTGCCGGGAACTTTCGTTACCATCAACGGTGACGATGAGTTTGCAGTAGCCGCAGCAACGGTTGGTCGCCTGTATGTGCTCGACCCAGCATTCAGCGAAGGGCTGGGTATTACTGACTCTATCCCTGCTGGTCACTCCACATCTGGTAACTACGTGGAAGAAGGTCGCGAACTGGCAATCCTGTGTCCTGCGGGCACTTACGCCAAAGACACCCCGATCAAGTTGGGCGCAAATGGTCAGGGGGCGATTGCCGACTCTGACACCGACACCGTTCTCGGCTACAGCCAGGACGATGCAACTATCGCAGCCGGCGCTACCGACTTTATCCGCGTGCGCTTCCGCGTAGGCACTGTAGCCCCGGCAACTGGCGGCGGCGAGTAAAAGGAGAATATGAATGTACTTCACTAAAGAAACGCTTGCCACGAATAGCCGCCTGCGCCTTCACTGGAACTCTCTGTGGGCGCAGCGCAACATCTGGGATACCGCGCATAACATCATGGTTAACCAGTACCGTGGCGCGATGGATGCAGAAACTCTGGCGGCCAATGCGCTGGCCGGTGATGGCCTTGGTCGTGAGTTCTGGGCTGAAATTGACCGCGAAATCGTCCAGTCTCGCGATCAGGTGATCGGCATGGAAATTGTCAACGACCTGATGGCTGTACAAACCGTTCTGCCGATCGGCAAGACTGCCAAACTTTACAACACGATTGGCGATATTGCTGATGATGTCTCTGTGAGTCTTGACGGTCAGGCGCCGTATTCCTTTGACCACACTGATTACGGTAGTGATGGTGACCCGGTTCCGATTTATACCGCTGGCTTCGGTGTTAACTGGCGTCTTGCCGCAGGACTGAATACCGTCGGCATTGATCTGGTGCTGGATTCGCAGGCAGCAAAAACCCGTAAGTTCCATAAACGCCGCGTGACTGGTTATCTGGATGGTAATCCGACAATTCAAGTTCAGAACTACCCGGCACAGGGTCTTCGCAACCACCGCAACACCGCCAAAATCAACCTTGGCTCTGGCGCAGGTGGCGCTAACATCGACCTGACCACTGCAACCCCGGCACAGGCGCTGGCCTTCTTTGGCCCGACCGGTGCATTTGGTGTGACTGCCCGCGCCAACCAGGTTACGGCCTATGACGTTTTGTGGCTGTCTCCTGAAATCATGGCGAACCTCTCCAAGCCATACACTATTGAGGTGGGTGACGGTACCAATGCGATCATCAGCGGTTCAGTTCTGGATGCTATTCGTAAGTTCATTCCTGTGAATGATATCCGCCAGACTTATGCGCTGAGCGGTAACGAGTTCCTGGCTTATGAGCGCCGCAAAGATGTGATCTCCCCGCTGGTTGGCATGGCCGTTGGTGTTGTTCCGCTGCCGCGTCCTATGCCTCAGAGCAACTACAACTTCCAGATCATGTCTGCTGAAGGTTTGCAGATTAAACGTGATGACGAAGGTCGTTCTGGCGTGCTGTACGGCGCGAATCTGGCATAAGGAGAACAGCATGGCTAAATACCAGGTAACCAGAGCGTGGCATGGAGTGAACGTCGGTGATGTGGTTGAAATTGAGAAACTGCATCCTGCGCTGAAGCCTCATGTTATGAAACTCTCTGATGCGGCATTAACACCGGCGACGCCAGAGGCTGGCACGGATGTGAAATCTCGTAAAGAGATTATCGCAGCGCGACTGACAGAGCTGGGTATCGAGTTTAAAGGCAACATCGGGGCTGAAAAGCTCAGTGGGATGTTGCCGGATGGCGAACTCGAAAAGCTTTTTCCTGCTGAATAACAGCCGCCTCTAAGGCGGTTTTTTTATGCCCCGCTCCGGCGGGGTTATTTCAGGAGACTATATGAACCAGGAAGATATTAATCAACCACTGCCATATTCGCAGTTTTCTGAGATTTCATCGTTGAGCGTCACCAATGAGATCAGTCTGGCGATATCCAGCACCGCCGAACTGGTTAAAGACTCGTCGAGCGTGGAACGGCTGATTCTCCTGAAGCATCTTCGCGCGCTTTGCGAACTGCAACTCAATAAATTATCAGGGCTGGAATAGCTATGGTAACGCTGGAGAAGGCCAAAGAGTATTTGCAGAGCCAGGGAATAAATCTTCCTGACTTCATGCTTCAGGCGTTAGTGGACGATGTTAACAGCATTCAGGAATGCCTCGATGCGCATTACCCGGCATCAAAGGCGCTGGCAATCCAGATGTATTTGCTCGCATTGATGGGCCTGGCGCAAGGCGACAAGTATATCAGCTCACAGACTGGCCCTAATGGTGCATCTCGTTCATTCCGTTTTCAGTCGTTTCCGGATCGCTGGAAAGGGGCGCTGGCACTGTTGCGCGTCACCGATAAACACGGCTGCGCTAATGACCTCATCCCTCCAGACCCGACCAATACAGCTTTTGCTGGCATATGGATCGGTAAAGGTGGTTGCATGTGCAGCGGGAGTAAGTAATGGCGTGGATATCGGTTAAGAAGCGGCTGCCGGAGCCTTTTGTCAAAGTCTGGGTGATGACCGACAGTGGTAAGCGCGTTACCGGATACGTCAAAAGCAAGGGTGACTGGTATCTGCTGTGCCGGAAGGTTGCGTCGGAGAATCCGGAGGTGATCCGGTGGGAGGATAACGGTGTCTGAAACAGCCGCATGGAGTTATACCAATGTTGCCACTGTTTACCCGCGCGTCTACGACGACTGGAACAGCACCTGGACAACCGGAACCCCCTACCTGATTGACTGCACCTGGACGGCAAACAATGAAGTTGCGGTAGATGCCAGCGGGAAAGAGTTCACCACGAACCTGATTTTCTTCACTGAACTGAAGCGTAATGGCATCGATGCGACCATGCCGAAGCGCGACTGGTATATCGCCAGAGGTGACACAACATCTCAGGCCGATCCGCTGAAAGCTGGTGCAAACGTCATCAAGGCGGTGACGGAATGGGATATGTCATTCTTCGAAGAAGAACCAGACTACAAAATTCTGACGTGAGGGGATCATGCCCGTTAAAGGTATCAAGCGTGTTCAGATGAACACCCGCAAGGTGCTGGCAGAAATTGCCGGGCCACGCACAGAAAGAGTGCTGACCGAGGTCATGATTGTAGGATCGTCTCATGCAGCACTACTTACTCCCATTGACACCTCCACGCTCATCAACAGCCAGTACAGAAAGCTTGAACCTATATCTGGAGGGATGCAGGGAAAGGTTGGGTACACGGCTGCATACGCTGCCGCCGTTCATGGCATGTCAGGGAAGCTAAAAGGTCAGCCACGTGAACATTTTGGCAGAACTCGCGCCGGAAAAGAATTCGGTGGTGGAACGGGGAAAGGCAATTATTGGGATCCTGATGCTGAACCGGGGTTCCTGACCAAAGGCTTCGAGCGCGACGGCCTCAACGAGATTAAGGCCATCATCAGGCAAGGATACAAAGTATGACGCGTAGCGAAGTGTATGATGCGCTGAGGGCGTGGCTGCAGTCGCATGGCTTTGATGTTGGTTATCGTGTTCAGAAGCGTTTCTGGAACGAGCTGGAGAATACAGAGGGGGAAAGATACCTTGTTATCCAGCAGAACGGCGGTGGCAAGCCTGATGAGGCCATAACGCGCGACTTTTTCCGTATCCTTGTTTTGTCAGGACAGAACGACAGTGACATCAACGAAGTTGAAGACCGCGCTGATGCAATACGCCAGGCGATGATCGACGACTACCAGACTGAATGCATCATCTCGATGCAGCCAATCGGCGGTATCACCGCCATCCAGACCGAAGAAGGTCGTTACCTCTTCGATATTTCCTTTCAAACCATCATTTCCCGATAACACGGAGATAAAGACATGGCATGTGAAGCTGGTGCTTTCACAGGGCGTGATGTCGTCGTTTACTACGCGATTGGCTGCCCCGAATCACAACCCGCCAACGGTGACTATAAGCGCCTTGGCATGATGCGCGGGAAGACTGTTTCCGCCGAATGGGATACCGCAGACGCTACCGCTGATATGAGCGCAGCGTACACGCAGGAAAATCTCGTAACCTACAAAAACATCTCGTTCTCTGGAGATGGCGTAACCCGAAAAGAAGATGTCTATGCGCAGAACGCGCTGAAGCGTCACGTATACAACCCGCCAGCAGAAACCAGCAATCAGCCATATGTCTGGCTGAAAATCATCTCTCCAAACGACATTACCGAAGGTCCGTTTATGGTGACTTCGTGGGAAGATGAAGCCCCTCATGATGACGTGGCCACATGGTCTATTGAGGCGTCAAGCGCGGGCCAGGTGGATGTACGTGATGTCGGCGCCGTAATCACCATTACTACCCAGCCGCAGAATCGCACACTCACTGTGGGTGATGCGCTCAATCTTTCGGTGGCGGCAAATGTCTCTGACAGCTCCACTCTGACCTATCAGTGGAAGAAGGGCGGAACTGACATCTCAGGTGCGACGAACGCTACTTACACGAAGGCCAGCGTCGTTACGGGTGATGCGGGTTCTTACTCCTGTCAGGTTACATCCTCAACCGCCGGCTCGGTAACCTCCAGCCCAGCTACTGTAACCGTGAACGCAGCCTAAATCCATGGGAGGCTTGGCCTCCCTCTTATTGAGAGTTTCCATGAAAGCAATCACCGATATCGGCCAGGCTGTCATTCGCGCCAGCGGCAAAGAGATATTCCTCAACCCTTCATTCCTGGCTATGTCCCGAATCGGCACGCCTGAGCAAATCGTTGATGCTTTCGTGAAAGTTCATGCAGGCCATTACCCAAAGCACAGAATTGCAGACCCCCAGATTCTGAAAGCGGCTAATGCACGCTGCTTTGCGGATATGGCAGCGGCCGCAGCTAGTGTAGTCAAACACTGCTCTGAAGGCGACATTACTGAAATCATCGGCTCTTACTCAGTGACTACGGCGGGACGCCTCCTGTTTAAGCCTGGCTCGTTGCCAGTTGAAGGCGTCATCCAGCTGGCGCGTCACCTGATTTTGCATGGCGTAATGGGTGATCAGCCGCCCGAAGAGTTCGAGAGCAAGAAAGGCGAGTACAGCGATAAATTCGATGCCCGTACATTCGTTTATACCGCAGTTGCCCACCTCGGGATGAGTGAGGCAGACGCCTGGAACATGACGATGACCAGCTTCCGGGCTGCCATGAATGCCAAGTTCCCGCAAAAGGATAAAGGGAAGGTGCCAACCCAGGAGAAATACGACGAAGTTATGGACTGGGCAGAGCAGATGCTGGCGATGGATGCGCAGAGGCATGGTCCGCATTAACAACCTGCGAAATGAAACGATAAGCCCTGCGTCCGCTGGGCTTTTTTGCATCCGCAATAAACCCACCGCGCTTCACACGCGCACGTTATAATCCCAGAGCCTACAGAAAGCGAGCCTGAGAGTTAGTTGTACTCTGGGCTGCTATCTCTGTGTGACAGGCTCACTTTCTATAGGTAAACCTCATGCACTATCCAACCGTATCTGTAAACGGAGTTTCCGTTCGCGTTGATGACGAAGGGCGCTACAACCTCAATGATCTTCACGCTGCCGCAGTGGCTGAGGGCAAAGCCACGGAATCACAGAGGCCAAGTAACTTCATCAAAAGTGGGCAAATTAAAAAGTTTGCGCAAGAACTAACCAAAGCTACAAAAATAGCTTCGGTCAAGATTATCAAGGGTGGTGCTCAGCCTGGTATATGGGGGTTAGAGTTGGTGGCGATTCGCTATGCCGCATGGCTTAGTGTTGAATTCGAAATAAAAGTGTACCAAACCTTTCAGATGGTGATCCGAAATGGCATCAGTGCCATGTCCCGCCTGAACAAAATTGACCACATCATCAATACTGAAACCAAGCAGATCAGCCAATGCGCCAGCCAGATGGCCAGATGGGGTTCCGGCGGCCGCAAGCAACTACTGAACGCAGCACGGGATCGTGTTGCTGATGAAGTTCAAATGTATTTGCCTGGCATTATGTAGGCAGCGATAACCCGCTTAACTGCGGGTTTTCCTGATTCCAGTCGACCGAGATCAATAAATCAGCGTTTGCCGTTGCACCTGTGCTATTCCTGGGTAGGATGTTTCCAATTTTACCAAAGGGGATAGGGATATGAAGAGGCTCTGGTTGTTATGTTTATGCGCATCACTTTTACCATCACTAGCGATCGCCAGTGAAAAAATGAAGCCAAAAGACATTAAGTGGCTACAAGGTTTTCCTGAAACCAAAAATATTGGCTGTGATTTTTACGAGGATAGCTCTTATTCAGCGACAGGGCGTGAAGGGCTTGAGTTTAGCCCATCATCTCTCAAAGAAAAAAAATTGCGCCCTGATAGCCAGATAACTTGTGATTTATGGGCAAAATCCGATGATATCAAAACCCCTGTATTGCATGTCTCAGAGGAATTCACAATTGATGGGGTGAAGGCTCACATTTATCACTCTGATGCGTCGGGCACTATAGGTAAAGATTATAATGACAAAAGCGCTTGGAACTCCGCCTGTAAGACCGATGCAATGACTGACGAAGTAACTTGTTATGTAAGCCATAATAGCTTTTATGTTTTCAAAGATAAATCAGGCTACAACGTGCTTGTTGGTGGCGAACATTTCCCTGGTACTCTTGCTTACGTAAGAATCGGCAAGGACAAGCCTATTGCGTCAGGCGAAGGCGGAGTTTTTTCATCCAGTGATTCCGTTAAGATAATTGAGTCAATTGGCAAACAGATCTCAGTATCTACTCGCTATACAAGGTGGCCATACGAAAGCCCGGTCGATGAAAATCTTGATGTGAAATATTTTCGACAAGCCAAGTCGGTCTTAGATCTAATCTATGACAACCATATTTGAATAATAATCATGATAAATAAACCTCGCTTCGGCGGGGTTTTTTATTGCCCGGAGAAAAGATAATGACCCAAAACGTCGGTGATATTGAATATGTGATTAAGGCCGATACGGCTCAGTTGCTGCGAGCTGATAAGCAGGTTCGTGACGTAACCGACGGCATGGAAAGTGGTTTCAACCGCGCAGACAAGGCTGCTTCATCATTGACATCATCCTTCGGTAGTCTTAGCCGGGTTGCCACTTCACTTATGGCCATTTTGTCTGTGCAGCAGGTGGCGCAATATGCGGACGCTTGGGTGACGGTTAACAACAAACTTGCTAATGCCGTTCGCCCTAACGAGCAACTGGCTGATGTTACGCAACGCATCTTCGATATTTCGCAGAAGACAATGTCTAGCCTTGATGCAACGGCTGCGTTGTATGGTCGATTGGAGCGATCCACTCGCAGTGCGGGAACAAGCACGGAAGACCTGTCACGCATCGTAACCACGATCAACCAAGGCCTTGCTGTCTCCGGTGCCACCGCGCAAGAGGCGAGCTCTACGATGATTCAGCTTTCCCAAGCGCTGGCGTCTGGTGTGCTGCGCGGTGAAGAATTTAACTCCATTTCAGAAAACGGCTCGCGCCTTGCTGTGGCGCTTGCCGATTCTTTGGGTGTTACCGTTGGACAGCTTCGCGGCATGGCTGCGGAGGGTAAGCTCACTACGGACGTCGTGGTTAATGGTCTCCTGTCGCAAGGGGATCAGATAGCAAAAGAATTTGCCAAAACAGCAATGACACTTGGACAGGCATTTGAGGTTGCATCAAACAACGTCACTAAATTTGTTGGCGAATCATCAACCATTAAATCGGCATATGCTGGGTTCAACAGCACCATTGTCACGCTTAGTGACAACCTGAACACACTGTCTACGGTGTTTGTGGGGTTAGGGCTGATCATGGGATCGCGTTTTGCTGGCGCTCTGGCAATGGCTACGGCAGCAAAAGTGAAAGATACCGCAGCAACTATTGCCAGCGCCAATGCCTCTAAGGTGGCTGCGAAAGATGCTGAGGCTGAGGCTGCGGCTAAGCTGCGACTTGCTCAGGCTGATAAGAGTTCGGCAGTTTCTGCACTGAATGTGGCTCAAGCAAGACTGAATACAATTAAGGCAACCAACGCTGAAAGCGTGGAAGAGGTTAAGCTAGCCACTGCTGGTGCGGCAACAATACGCACACAGATTGCGCAGATTGAATCCGAAAAGGCGCTGGAGGTAACGCGACTAAAAGCGCAAATCACCGAACAGGGGAGAATCGCCACAGCAACACGAATGGCGCAACTCCAGCAGGCCAGCGCGGCATTAACAACCAGACTGGCGGCAGCAGAGGCGGCTGCTTCAACAGCCAGAGCAACAGCTATTGCTAAAGCCGAAGCTGAAGTGTCAGCAGCAAGAATTGCAGCCGCGACCACTACCGGAGCTGCAACTGCAGCTAATGGTCGATACATAGCTTCACAGGAAGCGGTTGTTATTGCTAACAGGGCCGCAGCAGCAAGCCTGACACTGATGAAGGGTGCGCTAAGCCTGATTGGTGGGCCGGCTGGATTAGCCATGATAGCGGCAGCAGCCGTTTTCTATTGGTGGCAGCAGGCTAAGCAGGCAAGGGAAGAAGCTATCGCATTTGCTGATGGTCTTGATAGGCTCAACGCTGCAATGAGTTCAATGACAAATACGCAGCTGCGCGGGACCATAGGGGATGCCAACACATCTATTCGAGCGCAAAAAGAGGCGGTTGCCGAGCTTGAGGCTGAGGTTAACAAGCTCAACGCGAGATACAGCAAATTCACACCAGAAGCGCAAAAATATGCTGACTCTATGGGGCAGGGTGCTGAATTTGCTCAGCGCCAGTCTGAAGTGTCAGATGAACTTGCGCGTAAAACGCGTGACCTGCAGGCGGCAAAAGACAAACTATCCAGAACTGAAGACACGGCAGCAGAAGCTAGCAGAACACTAACCAACAATATGCTTACCGCGATGGGCGTTCATGATCAACTCATCGAAAAGTCATGGTCGCTCGAGCAAGTACAGGGCGCGGTAGCTAAAGCCTTTGGAGAGACGGCTGATGAAATAAACAGAGCCAATCAGGCTGGGAAAAGCTTCGATCCAAAAGCGCTGCAGATTTCACCGGCTACCAAAGAGGGCGATAAAGTCATCGCTACTCTGGAGGAGCAGAATGAATTACTAAAAATCCAGGGCGAGAGGGAGCGCGCAATAGCCAAGGCCCGGATGCAGGCTGCAAAGGTAACGAATAATCAGAATCAAATCTCAGCGGCAGAAAGGCTGGCTGCTGAAAATTACGATTTAGAGAAATCTGAAAAGGCGAGGAAAAAAGCACAGCAAGATAGCGAGCAGCAAGGTAAAAAATCAGCCTCACAGGCTGAATCCATTGCTCAGAAACTGGAAAATCTGAAGCAGCAAACAGACCTCGCAGCCGATTCTACAAAAGAACTAAGCCGCGAACAGGCAGTTCTCGCAGCCCAGCAATCACTTGGGAAAGGCGCAACTCAAGAGCAGATCGCGCTGGCTGGTAAATATCGCGGGGAAATTTGGGATACAGCAAATGCCCTTAAAGCCCAGGCCGCTGCTGAAAAACTACTACCGGAAGCCAAAGAGAATGCTAGCTACAAACAGGATGTTGAAGACCTTAAAACCGCTCTGGCCGCCAAGAAGATAAGTCAGGAGCAATTCAACGAAACATCTCTGCGTATCGAGCAGCAGCATCAGGCTAACCTGGCAAAAATCCGGGCCCAGCAGGCAGTAACACCTCAGCAATCTGCAATTGGTGAAATCGACCCGGTTCAGCAATTAGCAAATCAGCACGCGCAGGAACTGGCTCTCATCCAGCAGTTTGAAACCCAAAAGGGCCAGATCACTCAGCGTGGCCTCGAACTGATGAATGCTGCCAATACTCAATACGAGCAGGCCCGTATCGCTGCGCAATGGGAAATATATCGCAACCAGAGCACCACCAACCAGCTCATGGCTGACGCTGTAGATTCGCTTCAGGGCGGGGCGACCAATGCCATAACCGGGCTGATTAACGGCACTCAGAGCCTTCAACAATCACTGGCTAACATCGGCACTACCATCCTCAACAGTGTTGTAGGCAGCTTTGTCCAGATGGGCGTGGAGTGGGTTAAGAGTCAGTTAATGGGGCAGGCCGCTGCTGCCGCATCACTGGCATCTACAATGGCTCAGGCTACCGCCGCCGCCTCTGCATGGGCGCCAGCCGCAATGAGCGCCTCAATCGCCACATACGGCAGCGCCGCAGCTATAGGTCAGGCTGCATATGCAGAATCAATGGTTGCTGCGAAAGGGTTGGCTCTTGCCGGAGGCCGTCGCTACGGCGGCACAGTATCAGCCGGCAACGCCTATCGCATCAACGAAGATGGGCGCTCTGAAATCTTCCAGACCGCAGGTGGGCAGCAGGCATTCATCCCGAACCAGTCAGGAAAGATTATTCCTGCTGATAAGGCCGGAGGTGGTGGGTCGTTTAATCCTGTAATGAACCTGACGATAAATACTACGGGAGGAATTGGTGATGATGATATCGCAAGACTGCGAAAGGCATGGAGCAACGACATGCTGAAGATGATGGTAGACCAGAGTACTCGTCCCGGTGGTTTATTGCAAGGGAGGCGTAAGTAATGCCAGAAACATTCACATGGACACCGCAGCGAGCTTACCAGGTTGAACGCACACCCAACGTAGCCGTCGTTAAGCTAGGTGACGGATACGAACAGCGGCAAACGAAGGGTATCAATCCGCTAATGGATAAATACTCGCTCACCTTTCGCGGCGTCAGCGGCCAGTGCCGCAGTAACCCTGCGAAGGATGCTGAGGCATTCCTCAAGGCCAGGGGGGCGGTTGAATCGTTCTACTGGACGTCATCCGATACGGGAGTGAGGAAGCTGTTTGTCTGCCGATCCTGGAATATGACAAAGACCGGGCCGCTGTTTGAACTGACGGCCACTTTTGAACAAGTACCACGATAAGCCGAAAGGCGGGAGACAGTTATGACTTTAGCTGAACGTGTAAAGAGAATTGAGAGCGAATTAAAAGATATTAAATCGCAACTCAATTCTGGTACCGATTCTAGGAAAACAGCAAA
>OKPL01000128.1_pt1 | contig 29351 bp, 34 predicted proteins | sample 1612301 | NCBI WGS metagenome assembly OKPL01 (sample SAMN04436790, study PRJEB24849) | human gut metagenome | biome: human gut; feature: NICU; material: stool | host: Homo sapiens | place: USA: Saint Louis, MO | collected 2011-04-21
TCAGACCGGCGTCAACCAGTACTACGTCTTTGTCGATAGCAACAACAACGCCACGAACGATAGAACCCGGGCGGGTTTCGATTTCTTTTAAGGACTCTTCAAAGAGTTGAGCAAAAGATTCAGTCATGTTTAATCTTCAGGTTTATATTTAACGTCCACCTGGCTCCATGCCGGATGGGGTTGTTTAACATACCCGCTGTCATTCCATTGCAACGGGGGTACTGCAAATTCGGTCGCTTATGCGAGAGCCAATTTCTGGCGCGCGTATTGTAGCGCTTTTTCAATCACTTGCTCAATGCTTAAGGTGGTGGAATCCAACACTAAAGCATCGGCTGCCGGAACCAGTGGCGCTACCGCTCGGTTACGATCGCGGTCGTCGCGTTCTTTGATCTCGGCCAAAAGGCGCTCAAAGTTAACACTAAAGCCCTTCTCCTGCAACTGTAGCATGCGGCGATGCGCACGTTCTTCCGAGGAGGCGTCAAGGAAAATTTTCACTGGCGCATCAGGGAATACCACCGTTCCCATGTCGCGCCCATCGGCAATCAGGCCTGGTAATTCGCGAAACGCGCGTTGGCGACGCAATAATGCTTCACGAACGCGTGGGAATGCCGCGACTTGTGAAGCAGCATTCGCCACCTCCTGAGTACGAATTTCGCCGCTGACATCTTCCCCTTCGAGGATCACTTCCAGATTACCGTTGGTTGACACAAAACGTACATCCAGATGGGATGCCAGCGGCACCAGCGCATCTTCCGATGCAACATCAACATGGTGATGTAATGCCGCTAGTGCCAGTACGCGATAAATTGCACCCGAATCCAGCAGATGCCATTGCAACGCTTCCGCCATAGCCTTACACAAGGTGCCTTTCCCTGCACCGCTTGGGCCATCAATGGTAATAACCGGGGCAATTGCCGTCATCTTTATCTCCTTAAAACAGGCGTACCGTTAACATAACCGCGCGCATTATACGCGCCGACGCCACAAATCGTTAACGTTGTGTGCAAAAACCAGTTTTGTCTGTATTCAGATGGGGATTTATTGCGCAATTATAGCGGGCTGGCAGAAGACCAGCCCGAAAGATGACAATGATTTACTTACCAGAGGCGATACGATCACGGATGTGTTGCGCACGCTCTGTTGATGGTGGGTGAGAATCAAACATGGACTGGGTGCGACCGCCATCCAGGCTGGCCAGTTTTTCAAAGCTACCAACCAGCCCCTGGGTACTGATGCCACGTTTCTTCAACAGATCAAAAGAGAAATCATCTGCTTCGGATTCTTTATCACGGGAGTATTTAGCATTGATAGCGCCTTCTGCGATATCACCTAATTGTGAACGGGAAAGCTGGGAAGCCACACCGCTGGTAGCTGAAATGGCATCGCGTGCGGCCACGATCGCATAAGAAGCTTTCATTTCAGCCAGCGAGTGACCCAACGCGACGTGGCCCAGTTCATGGCCCAGAACGCCTTCAATTTCGTTGTCGTTCATCATGTCCATCAGGCCACTGTAGACACGAACACAACCGTTCGCCATCGCCCATGCGTTGACGTTGCTGGTCATATAAACCTTATAGTTGACTGGCGTGCCATTAATATTGTTACCCAATGCTTTGGCGATTTTTGCCAGACGTTTCCCGTACTTGCTGGATTTGCTTGCCACTTTATTGCCGCTGTCCATTTCGACACAGCCCTGATTGGCGATTGCTTTAGCATCAGCATCGCTTAATGTTGCGGCTTTATAAGCATTCAGACCTGAGCTGATAGCCAAATCGGTATTAATACCGTGCGTATTCTGACATCCTGTCAGTAAGGCTGCAGAGGTCGCAATCGCCAGCAATAATTTAGTATTCTTCATGTGAATCATCCGTTGATTAATTATATATAAACATTATGTATCAACAAGTTACATTGATAATTAACGCTACCATTAATAAAAATACCCCACAAGGTCCGAAAAAAAACGCCGGCAATGTGCCGACGTCTTTGAAAAGAAAGGATTGTCTATGTTATCGCCCGTTATTCATTCAGCCGGGTTGACTTATCCGCGCCAATTGCTCGAAATAGTCTGGAAAAGTTTTAGCGGTACATTTTGGATCAAGAATCGTCACAGGCGTATCTGATAATGCGACCAGCGAGAAACACATCGCCATCCGGTGATCATTATAAGTGGCGATCTCAGCAAATTTCAGTTTTTCCGGTGGCGTAATGCGAATGAAATCATGCCCCTCTTCGACTTCCGCACCGACTTTACGCAGTTCTGTTGCCATCGCAAACAGGCGATCGGTCTCTTTAACACGCCAGTTATAGATATTGCGCAGCGTGGTGGTGCCTTTTGCAAATAACGCCGCGGTGGCAATGGTCATCGCCGCATCGGGAATATGGTTCATATCCATATCAATGGCGTTCAGTTCACCACGCGTGCAGGAAATATAATCATCGCCCCAGCAAATGGTCGCGCCCATTTTTTCCAGAACATCAGCAAAGCGAATATCACCCTGCATACTGTTGCGTCCAATGCCGGTCACTTTTACAGTGCCGCCTCTGATTGCTGCTGCTGCCAAGAAATAAGAAGCCGAAGATGCATCGCCTTCAACCAAATAAGTGCCCGGAGACTGGTAAGACTGCCCCCCTTTTACGACAAATTGTTGATAGTGCTGATTTTCAATTTCAACACCAAACGTCTTCATCAGATTGAGTGTGATGTCGATATAAGGTTTAGAAACCAGATCGCCTTTAATACGAATCACCGTATCTTCCGGCGCAAGAGGTGCAGTCATTAACAGTGCGGTGAGGAACTGGCTTGAAACGGAGCCATCAACATCAACGTTGCCGCCAGTAAAGCCGCCCTGTAAACGCAATGGCGGATAATTTTCTTGTTCCAGGTAAGTGATCTTCGCCCCGCCCTGGCGCAGCGCATCCACCAGATGACCAATCGGGCGTTCTTTCATTCGCGGTTCACCGGTCAGTACAATATCATTGCTACCCAGGCAAAGTGCTGCCGCCAGCGGACGCATTGCCGTTCCGGCGTTACCGAGGAACAACTCCCGGGCACTTTCTGCGTGTAATGGCCCACCGTTACCGATAATTTCGCAACGCGTACGATCGGCTGAAAGCGTATAGTTTACCCCTAACGCTGTTAATGCATTCAGCATATGGCGCACGTCATCGCTATCCAGCAGATTGGTTAATACTGTTTTGCCGTGTGCTAATGCTGCCAGCAATAAAGCGCGGTTAGAAACGCTCTTGGAACCGGGCAGATTAATAGTGCCATCGACACGAGCGATGGGTTGTAACGTTAGGGATTCCATGAACTCAACTCTCTACAACAGAAATAAAAACCCCACAGGCTGGCTGTGGGGATTATGCAAAATTTCGACATTAGCCGTGACGGCGTTCGAACTCAACCATGAAGTCTGTCAGCGCTTTAACGCCTTCCAGTGGCATGGCGTTATAAATAGACGCACGCATTCCGCCGGCCACTCGGTGGCCTTTCAGCGCATGTAAGCCCGCAGCGAAAGACTCTTCGAGGAACAATTTATCAAGCGCGCTATCCGCCAACTGGAACGGCACGTTCATCCGCGAACGGTTAGCTTTCGCCACATCATTGCGGTAGAAATCGCTGTTATCAATCACCCCATACAGCAGTTCTGCTTTTTGCTGATTGATCTTATCCATTGCAACCACACCGCCGTTCGCTTTCAGCCATTTGAAGACCAGGCCAGATAAGTACCAGGCAAATGTCGGCGGCGTGTTGAACATGGAATCGTTATCGTTGAGGATGGAGTAATCCAGAATCGATGGGCAGGCGATATTCGCTTTGCCCAGCAAATCTTCACGAACGATGACGATTGTCAGGCCAGCCGGGCCGATATTTTTCTGCGCGCCAGCGTAAATTACACCATAACGGCTGACATCAATCGGACGGGAAAGAATGGTTGAAGAGAAGTCAGCGGCGACCACCACGTCTTTACCGAAGTCTGGTGTTTCATCGATAGCGATACCGTCAATGGTTTCGTTCGGGCAGTAATGCATATAAGCAGCATTATCAGAGAGTTGCCATTCACTCATTGGCTTAACTGCGCGAAGACCATCAACGGTCACTTTCGCATCAAACACATTTGGTGTGCAGTATTTTTTCGCTTCTTTGATAGCACTTGCTGCCCAGTAACCCGCATCAACATAATCTGCAGTGGTTTTATCACCAAGAATATTCAGCGGTACAGCAGCAAATTGACCGCGACCACCGCCATGGCAGAACAATACCTTGTAGTTGGAGGGGACGTTAAGAAGATCGCGAAAATCCTTCTCGGCTTCCTCTGCAACCTGAATGAACTCTTTGCCACGGTGACTCACTTCCATCACCGACGTACCAAGACCGTTCCAGTCGCGCAGTTCCTGTTGAGCCTGTTTAAGCACCTCTGCCGGTAGCATTGCCGGACCAGAACTAAAATTGAAGATTTGAGCCATTTCCCCTCACCACGTTGCGTTGCCATTAACCCGCGGTCAATCAATTGCGACCACAGGCAATACATTATTCCTGTGGCTATCGGTTTTATCATTCAGTGACACGCATCGCAATGAGTAAAACCGTTGAGGGCAAAAATGAGGCACGCGTCACACAAAAGAATCTCTCGGATTATTTTCAAAAAACCGATGTTTTGGCTGTCAGGTCACCCGTTTAGCCCGACTTGCCTTCGTCCATTCTGGATTTGCACAGCGCGGACATAATTGTTTTTCCCCCGCGTTCATATGAATGATTTCACTGCAACGGATGCAGGCATAGTCCGCCGACTCCGGCACCACTTTGTAACGCTGAGTACAGTCACTGGGTAAAATAAGTAACCCCGGTTTCACCTTGTCATCTTCAAAGAAATAAACACTGATTTGCCCGTTGGTTTCGAGAATCGCCAGACGTACCTGCCCCAACTGCTCTACACCGCGCAATCGTAGCTCCATAAAGAACTCAAATTCCGTCATGTTGGAGTTATTGAGTTTCGACCAGGCCAGCTCGCCATCTTCAATAATGACAACCGGCTTGCCTTCCAGAAGATCTTCCAGTTTTTCACTGTGCGCCATCAACCACATTACCAGGCGGTATAACAACGCCAGAGTAATAAAGACGATAAGTACCGGGACCATCGGCACATCATCATAAAACGCCACATCTCCCGCCGCTGAACCCAGTGTCAGAATGATTAACACTTCAAACAGCGACATCTGCCGCACACCGCGTCTTCCGGTCATTTTGAGGAACAAAAAGACCAGTACAAAGGTATAAAGACTACGTAGTGCAACTTCGCCAAGGAAATCAAAAGGCACTTTATCGAATGCCATACGGTGGAGATCAAACGCCTTCATTTTTATGCTCTTATCGTAGTTAATCCGCTAAAAGCATAGCTAACAGTTCATCAGCGTGGCGGCGGTGATAGCACCTTTGAGATAAAACCCGTATTATTGCGCGCTTTCCGTACGACTAAAGTGATTTTCATGACGCAAACATTTATCCCCGGCAAAGATGCCGCTCTGGAAGATTCCATCGCACGCTTCCAGCAAAAACTTTCAGACCTCGGTTTTCAGATTGAAGAGGCCTCCTGGCTGAATCCCGTGCCTAACGTCTGGTCTGTACATATTCGCGACAAAGAGTGCGCACTGTGTTTTACCAACGGTAAAGGCGCAACCAAAAAAGCGGCGCTAGCTTCTGCCCTCGGTGAATATTTCGAGCGTCTCTCAACCAACTACTTTTTTGCGGACTTCTGGCTGGGCGAAACCATCGCCAACGGCCCATTCGTGCATTATCCCAACGAAAAATGGTTCCCACTGACCGAAAATGACGATGTACCAGAAGGGCTGCTCGATGACCGTCTGCGCGCATTTTACGATCCGGAGAATGAACTGACCGGTAGTATGCTGATTGACCTGCAATCCGGTAACGAAGATCGTGGTATTTGCGGTCTACCGTTTACGCGCCAGTCCGACAATCAGACCATTTATATTCCGATGAATATCATTGGTAACTTGTACGTTTCTAACGGTATGTCTGCTGGCAATACCCGTAACGAAGCACGCGTTCAGGGGTTGTCCGAAGTTTTCGAACGTTACGTGAAAAACCGCATTATTGCTGAAAGCATCAGCTTGCCGGAAATCCCGGCAGACGTGCTGGCACGTTATCCAGCAGTAGTTGAAGCGATCGAAACGCTGGAAGCGGAAGGTTTCCCGATCTTCGCTTATGACGGTTCGCTTGGCGGCCAGTATCCGGTGATTTGCGTGGTACTGTTCAATCCTGCTAACGGTACCTGCTTTGCCTCATTCGGTGCGCATCCTGATTTTGGCGTTGCACTGGAACGTACCGTGACCGAGTTGCTGCAAGGTCGTGGCCTGAAAGATCTGGATGTGTTTACTCCACCAACCTTCGATGATGAAGAAGTCGCTGAACATACCAACCTCGAAACGCACTTTATCGATTCCAGCGGTTTAATCTCCTGGGACCTGTTCAAGCAGGATGCCGATTATCCGTTTGTTGACTGGAGCTTCTCCGGCACCACGGAAGAAGAGTTCGCCACGCTGATGGCTATCTTCAAAAAGGAAGATAAAGAAGTTTATATTGCCGATTACGAGCATCTGGGTGTCTACGCTTGCCGTATTATCGTGCCTGGCATGTCCGATATTTATCCGGCTGAAGATCTGTGGCTGGCGAATAACAGTATGGGCAGCCATTTACGTGAAACGATTCTTTCGCTACCAGGTAGCGAGTGGGAAAAGGAAGATTACCTGAACCTCATCGAGCAACTGGATGAAGAAGGTTTTGATGACTTTACCCGCGTGCGTGAACTGTTGGGTCTGGCGACCGGGTCGGATAACGGCTGGTACACTCTGCGTATCGGTGAATTAAAAGCCATGCTGGCGCTGGCTGGTGGCGATCTGGAACAGGCTCTGGTCTGGACCGAATGGACGATGGAGTTTAACTCATCAGTATTCAGCCCGGAACGCGCCAATTATTATCGCTGCCTGCAAACGTTGTTATTACTGGCGCAGGAAGAAGATCGCCAGCCGCTGCAATATCTGAATGCGTTTGTTCGCATGTACGGCGCAGATGCCGTGGAAGCCGCCAGTGCGGCAATGAGCGGCGAAGCGGCGTTTTATGGCTTGCAACCAGTAGATAGCGATCTGCACGCGTTTGCTGCACATCAGTCGTTGTTGAAGGCCTACGAAAAGCTGCAACGCGCCAAAGCAGCATTCTGGGCAAAATAAAATCAAATAGCCTACGCAATGTAGGCTTAATGATTCGTCTGAGTTATATTACGGGGCGTTTTTTTAATGCCCCGCTTTACATATATTTGCATTAATAAAATAATTGTAATTATAAGGTTAAATATCGGTAATTTGTATTTAATAAATACGATCGATATTGTTACTTTATTCGCCAGGTGCTCCCTTTTAATTAACTGTTTTAGCGGAGGATGCGGAAAAAATTCAACTCATTTGTTAATTTTTAAAATTTATTTTTATTTGGATAATCAAATATTTACTCCGTATTTGCATAAAAACCATGCGAGTTACGGGCCTATAAGCCAGGCGAGATATGATCTATATCAATTTCTCTTCTATAATGCTTTGTTAGTATCTCGTCGCCGACTTAATAAAGAGAGAGTTAGTGTGAAAGCTGACAACCCTTTTGATCTTTTACTTCCTGCTGCAATGGCCAAAGTGGCCGAAGAGGCAGGTGTCTATAAAGCAACGAAACATCCGCTTAAGACTTTCTATCTGGCGATTACCGCCGGTGTTTTCATCTCAATCGCATTCGTCTTCTATATCACAGCAACCACTGGCACAGGTACAATGCCCTTCGGCATGGCAAAACTGGTTGGCGGCATTTGCTTCTCTCTGGGGTTGATTCTTTGTGTTGTCTGCGGAGCCGATCTCTTTACTTCCACAGTGTTGATTGTTGTTGCCAAGGCGAGTGGGCGCATCACCTGGGGTCAGTTGGCGAAAAACTGGCTAAATGTTTATTTTGGCAACCTGGTCGGCGCACTGCTGTTTGTACTTTTAATGTGGCTTTCCGGCGAGTATATGACCGCAAATGGTCAATGGGGACTAAACGTCCTACAAACCGCCGACCACAAAGTGCACCATACTTTTATTGAGGCCGTCTGTCTTGGTATCCTGGCGAACCTGATGGTATGTCTGGCAGTATGGATGAGTTATTCTGGCCGCAGCCTGATGGACAAAGCGTTTATTATGGTGCTGCCGGTCGCGATGTTTGTTGCCAGCGGTTTTGAGCACAGTATCGCAAACATGTTTATGATCCCGATGGGTATTGTAATCCGCGACTTCGCATCTCCGGAATTCTGGACCGCTGTCGGTTCTGCACCGGAAAATTTTTCTCACCTGACCGTGATGAATTTCATCACTGATAACCTGATTCCGGTTACGATCGGTAATATTATCGGCGGTGGTTTGTTGGTTGGGTTGACATACTGGGTCATTTACCTGCGTGAAAACGATCACCATTAATGGTTGTCGAAGTACGCAGTAAATAAAAAATCCACTTAAGAAGGTAGGTGTTACATGTCCGAGCTTAATGAAAAGTTAGCCACAGCCTGGGAAGGTTTTACGAAAGGTGACTGGCAGAATGAAGTCAACGTCCGTGACTTCATTCAGAAAAACTACACTCCGTACGAGGGTGACGAGTCCTTCCTGGCTGGCGCTACTGAAGCGACCACCACCCTGTGGGACAAAGTAATGGAAGGCGTTAAACTGGAAAACCGCACTCACGCGCCAGTTGACTTTGACACCGCTGTTGCTTCCACCATCACCTCTCACGACGCTGGTTACATCAACAAGCAGCTTGAGAAAATCGTTGGTCTGCAGACTGAAGCTCCGCTGAAACGTGCTCTTATCCCGTTCGGTGGTATCAAAATGATCGAAGGTTCCTGCAAAGCGTACAACCGCGAACTGGACCCGATGATCAAAAAAATCTTCACTGAATACCGTAAAACTCACAACCAGGGCGTGTTCGACGTTTACACTCCGGACATCCTGCGTTGCCGTAAATCCGGTGTTCTGACCGGTCTGCCAGATGCTTATGGCCGTGGTCGTATCATCGGTGACTACCGTCGCGTTGCGCTGTACGGTATCGACTACCTGATGAAAGACAAACTTGCACAGTTCACCTCTCTGCAGGCTGATCTGGAAAACGGCGTAAACCTGGAACAGACTATCCGTCTGCGCGAAGAAATCGCTGAACAGCACCGCGCTCTGGGTCAGATGAAAGAAATGGCTGCGAAATACGGCTACGACATCTCTGGTCCGGCTACCAACGCTCAGGAAGCTATCCAGTGGACTTACTTCGGCTACCTGGCTGCTGTTAAGTCTCAGAACGGTGCTGCAATGTCCTTCGGTCGTACCTCCACCTTCCTGGATGTGTACATCGAACGTGACCTGAAAGCTGGCAAGATCACCGAACAAGAAGCGCAGGAAATGGTTGACCACCTGGTCATGAAACTGCGTATGGTTCGCTTCCTGCGTACTCCGGAATACGATGAACTGTTCTCTGGCGACCCGATCTGGGCAACCGAATCTATCGGTGGTATGGGCCTCGACGGTCGTACCTTGGTTACCAAAAACAGCTTCCGTTTCCTGAACACCCTGTACACCATGGGTCCGTCTCCGGAACCGAACATGACCATTCTGTGGTCTGAAAAACTGCCGCTGAACTTCAAGAAATTCGCCGCTAAAGTGTCCATCGACACCTCTTCTCTGCAGTATGAGAACGATGACCTGATGCGTCCGGACTTCAACAACGATGACTACGCTATTGCTTGCTGCGTAAGCCCGATGATCGTTGGTAAACAAATGCAGTTCTTCGGTGCGCGTGCAAACCTGGCGAAAACCATGCTGTACGCAATCAACGGCGGCGTTGACGAAAAACTGAAAATGCAGGTTGGTCCTAAGTCTGAACCGATCAAAGGCGACCTTCTGAACTTCGACGAAGTGATGGAGCGCATGGATCACTTCATGGACTGGCTGGCTAAGCAGTATGTCACTGCGCTGAACGTCATCCACTACATGCACGACAAGTACAGCTACGAAGCCTCTCTGATGGCGCTGCACGACCGTGACGTTATCCGCACCATGGCGTGTGGTATCGCTGGTCTGTCCGTTGCTGCTGACTCCCTGTCTGCAATCAAATATGCGAAAGTTAAACCGATTCGTGACGAAGACGGTCTGGCTATCGACTTCGAAATCGAAGGCGAATACCCGCAGTTTGGTAACAACGATCCGCGTGTAGATGACCTGGCTGTTGACCTGGTAGAACGTTTCATGAAGAAAATTCAGAAACTGCACACCTACCGTGACGCTATCCCGACTCAGTCTGTTCTGACCATCACTTCTAACGTTGTGTATGGTAAGAAAACTGGTAACACCCCAGACGGTCGTCGTGCTGGTGCGCCGTTCGGACCGGGTGCTAACCCGATGCACGGTCGTGACCAGAAAGGTGCTGTAGCGTCTCTGACTTCCGTTGCTAAACTGCCGTTTGCTTACGCTAAAGATGGTATCTCCTACACCTTCTCTATCGTTCCGAACGCACTGGGTAAAGACGACGAAGTTCGTAAGACCAACCTGGCTGGTCTGATGGATGGTTACTTCCACCACGAAGCATCCATCGAAGGTGGTCAGCACCTGAACGTTAACGTGATGAACCGTGAAATGCTGCTCGACGCGATGGAAAACCCGGAAAAATATCCGCAGCTGACCATCCGTGTATCTGGCTACGCAGTACGTTTCAACTCGCTGACTAAAGAACAGCAGCAGGACGTTATTACTCGTACCTTCACTCAATCTATGTAATTAGATTTGACTGAAATCGTACAGTAAAAAGCGTACAATAAAGGCTCCACGAAAGTGGGGCCTTTTTTAGCACGAGAGCCTTTTTTGTCAGCTATCTATACTTTAAGGTGACTGCCAAAACAGACTCGACGTAGCCTTCGAGCTGCGCACCAACACGGCCTCAGATGGGCCACATCTGGAGAAACACCGCAATGTCAGTTATTGGTGACATTTTTTGATATCTAATTACATGAAATAAAAGGATTTATTTCTGGTCACGTCCACACATTGACCACATCGACAAAAAAGCCCCTCGACTGAGGGGCTTTCTGTTTGTAATTACATCCACATAATTTGCTGCCCTGACGGCAACGGGTGCGGCCTTACGGCGTGGACTTCTCCCGGCTTCACGATGTATCGCTGTACCGACTCATAAGTGATGAACGTGGCGCTGCAATTCACGTTCTGGCACTGGTGATAACGCTCTTTTGTCGTGTCAGTGATATAGCGGCTTGTACGCGCATGTGCGGCATGCTGGCATAAAGGACAATGAAACATCGCGAGCACCTCTTCCGGTTTTGTTGATGGTGCCATTTTAGTTAATTTACCCTTATAAAACAAACAGATAAACAAAAAACATCACTCATCATTTTCTGTTTCATACTCCACATCAGAAAGTCTTACCTCAAGCTCTAAGGACGTCGTGAAGCCGCTATTATTCAGAAAATGTGTCACCTTAGTGATTGTCCAGTCCTGCTCGTCTATGACGCGCTTAAAACCTGACACTTTGACCGGCGTTTCCGTATAAATATCTGCACGACCGGTAGCCAGGCTGATGGAGAACTCCGCAACGCCCCGTTGCAGTTTATCCCACTTCGCCTGAGCGGCGCGCATGGCCTGCGCTTTTGTGGCATATACCGTGGTCAGGGCAAAAACGTTGTCAGCCTCACCGGCCATGTATTCACCTTCGCGCGCTTCCGGTACTTTGGGCGCTTTCTTCTGCGTGACCGGTTTCGCTTTCGGGTGTTCCAGTGCGCGCAGGTGTTTTTCTTTCTTTTTGCGCTTCAGTTTTACCTTCTGCTTTTGCGGCTTCGGGTCTTTAGTGTGTAACCACTTTGCCGTTACGCCGCTGTAGGCTCCACGGTCAGCAATCGCAAAATGATGGCGGTCGCCGTCGCTGCGGGTGATGGTAATCTGCGGGATTTTTTTACCACTGGCCGTCACCCCCTGCCCCGCTTTGAGAAACAGCAGTTTTCCCATTTTTACCGACACCTCACCGCCGTTGCGTTCAGCAAGACGGGTCAGGAATTTCGCATCAGACTCCTGCGACTGGTCGATGTGCGGGATTTTAATTCCGGCCAGAGACGGAGCGACACTGGCTTCCAGCCTGTTACGGGAGGCAATCGCTTCAACAATCGCACCGAGCGTGGTGTCATGCCAGGAGCCTTCCCGGCGGGAATTGAGCGTCCCGCGAAAATCCGCACTCCGGGCGCGGATGGTGACCACATCCGGCGCTCCCCGGTGTTCAACCTCATCAACGGTAAATTTCCCTTTGCATACCAGGGCAAAACCTTTCCAGCCAATATACACCGTCAGGACAGCGCCACGAATCGGCAGCCCGACCTGCCCGTCAGCATCGTCCAGTTCAATATCAAGCTGGTCAGCCTCAAAGCCCCGGTTATCCGTCAGGGTCATGCTCATCAGACGGTCACTGATATTGCCGGTAATATCCCTGCTGTCGAGCATCAGCATGTAATCCGGCGTCAGCGTACTGCCTGCATCAAATGTCAGCGCATCCAGCATTATCCCGCCCCCGTCATACCCGTGAATCTGGTCGCCATACTGCCAGCCTTACCGATGAGCGATTCCGCCTGTTTACCGATATCGCCATAAAGCGCGGCCAGTGATTCATCAACGCGGGTGAGTGACAGCGTAAAATCAATTTTCCGGGGTGTGCCGTCTGCAAAGAAAATACTCCCTGTTTCACTCACCTTGCTGACGACATACATGCCGTAAATCATGCCAGTGCCATCCAGCAACGGCCACGCCCGGCCTTCCTCTGCCATCAGCCTGAGCGTGGTCATCGTCAGCTTGCCGCCGGTCAGTTCTGGATAAAGCACACCGGCAAGCGTGATGTTTTCCTCACCCACACCGAGAAACTGGTAGGCGTCCCGTTTACCGATACGGGAATTTGACGGCCAGCGATAATCTGATTCACGCTGCATGGTCTGGTGTGGCAGCGTCTGGCGCATAAAAACAAACATACCTAACGCGAGCATCATTTTTCGTCACCTCCTTAACCGCCATGCATCATGCTGGCACGGGCGCGCGCACGTTTATCCCGCTCGTATTTTTCGAGCGCATCCTGTAACTGGCGGTCAAGCTGTGTCCCCGGCGCAGTACCCCCCGTCAGGCTGATGTGATATTCGTTTTTACTCTGGTCCACATAAGAGCGGCCAGCCGGTGCCGTGACCGGCTGATAAGCCTGATAACCTGCATAAGAGCTGGTCGCCGGAATATAACCACCGCTGCCATACGTGGCGGCTTGAGTTCTGGCGGCGGTCTGGTCAAGTGTGTCTGACTCTTTGTTGATGACACCGAGTTTTTCCAGTACCCAGTCAATACCACTGCGCAGTTTGTTGAACGCATTAAGCGGCAGCATCAGCGCGTCAGCCAGTGCCTGCCCGAACATGACGCCCGTGTCACGGCAACGGTTCAGGGTGTCCTGGGTAGCTTTGACCGGGGCAATCAGGTTTTTAAACCACTGCCACGCGGCCTGTAACTTTTCACCCAGCCAGTCAAACACCGGCTTAAGTGGCGTGAACAGTTCCCCCACTGGCGCAAATGCTGCTTTCAGCCCTTCAACCACACCGCCAAAGAATGCGCTGACAGGCTCCCAGTATTTACGGATAAGCAACGCCCCGGCGACAATGGCGGCCACCACAGCCACAACCGGCCAGCTAATCGCCCCGATGGCCGTCATAACAGCACTGCCAACCGTCGTGAAGATTGCCCCCATTGCGCCTGCTGCCGCGATGATGGCATTAATGCCGGTGATAACCGGCCAGGCTACAAGACCAATTGCACCGATGACACCAGTCAGCGCCAGTGCGCCACCGGCAATGAGGCCAATGGTTGACGCCAGTGATTTGTTTTTCTGTATCCAGCCGTCGAGTTTTAACACATACTTTGTGGCCGTCTGCGTGAGCTTACGCAGTGTGCCTTCCTGCTGGTCAAACAGGTCAGTCCCCACCGCCTCATAAGCGGACTGAAACTCCTTAAAGTCACCACCGAGGTTATCCTGCATGATTTTAACCAGCTCTTCCGTTTTACCGTCCGAGGCTTTCAGCGTGGCAGTCGGCTTATCCAGTTTTCCGCTTGCTGCCGCTGCCAGTAAAACGTTCGCTGATTTCAGTGCTTCCTCACCAAAAATGGTTTTAAGGTATTCCCCCTTCTGAGACGTTCCCAGCTTGTGTTTATCAAAGCTGGCCTGAATCTCTTTCAGAATGGTGAACAACGGACGCATATTTCCCTTTTTGTCCGAGGTTTTAACGCCAAGCTCTTTTAGTGCTTCCCATGCTTTCCCTGTCGGAGCCTGTAATCGGGTGACAACGGCACTACTACCCGTACCCGCCATTGACCCCCTGATGTTATTGTCATGCAGCACACCTGTCATGGCCGCTGCCTGCTCAAGACTTACACCTGCCGTCCTCGCAACCGGACCGAGGTAAGTCAGTGCATCACTGAGCCCCTGAAAATCAGCCGCCGACTTATTCATCGTTGCCGACAACACATCGCCCACATGGCTGACATCATCATTTGACAGTTGAAAGGATGCCTTGGTCCCCAGCAACAGTTGCGCGTTTTCTTCCATCGACCGCTGATTCGCCAGTGCCATATTCAGCGTGACCGGCGTTGCCGCCTGAATAGCCGCAGCATCTCCACCCGCTTTCGCAATGATAATCTGCGCACCGGCTGCATCATCCGCCGAGGCGGCTGTGTTGTCGCCGAGCTGGCGCGCCTGTTTGCGTAGCGCGGCCATTTCGGCGGAATCTTTTGCCACACCGAGCACGGCCTGCAATTCTGAGTTTTTCTGCGCAAACTCATAACCGGGCATCAGCAGCTTAACTCCGGCCATCGTTCCCGCCGCCGCAATCCCCACACCGGCAGCGCCCACCGAGGCCATATTTCCGGCCAGTTCCTTGCCTGCCTGATAACGCTGTTTGACTGCGTTAAGTTTTGCCTGTTGCGCACTGACACGCGCCAGCGCGTCACGCTGCCGGTTAAGCTGTGCGGTGGTTTCACTGATACGGTTTTTCAGCCCTCGTTCATCATGCGCCAGATTACGGGTATTAATACCCGCCTGACTCAATTCCTGACGCTGGCGCTGTACCGACAATCTCAGGCTGTTATATTTCGCCTGTAACTCAGACGCATTTTTACGCGCGGCTTCCATTGCCTTTGCCTGTGCATTTGTCGGTCGTTCAGTATTTTTAAACTGGACAGCCAGAGCTGCGGCTTCCTGTCTGGCTTTTTTCAGTTCCTGACCAGTCACGGCGAGCTGTGCACTGGTCTTGCGAAATCCCTCAATACGGGATGCCTGACCGTTCAGCTCGCGCAGTGATTTTTGTGTGTCCCGGATATCCCCCGACAGCGACTTACTCGCTGTACGGATGGATTTAAACGGGCGGGATGCCTGGTCAACAGCCCTGAGCAACCTGTAATTTTACATTGTTACTCATTCGTGTTTCCGCTTCGCCGGAGCGCCTTTTCGCGCCATGTGATGAGTTCGGTCAGGCTCATGGGATACAGTTCTGATGGCGGCCAGTGAAATATCACTGCCACATCCGCCATCAGGTCATCGACCGAGAGATTTTTCGGAAACGTCACTGCACCGAGTTCGGCGACAAAAAACCGACCACCTTACCGGCCAGCGCCACAAGGTCAGGCAGTTCCAGCGCGGCGACCTCCTGCTCGGTCAGCATCGGTGCCGTCATGCGCGGCAGCACTTTAATCAGTGCATCGACTTCGGAGTTTGCGACCGCAGCCAGACTGACACCGCGCAGCGTCCCCGCACTGGGTTTCATCAGCGTGACCTGTTCGATAACCTGCTCACCACGCTTGACCGGATTGTCCAGGGTAATCACATTTTCTTTGTTCATGGTTTTCTCACTTCTTAATCAGGGTTAACCGGTCAGCCTGGCTGACCGGATGAAAATCACAGGCCGATATTGCGGCGGTGTTGCTCCAGCCGGTCGACGCCGTTCACCTTCTCAATCATGTTGATGGTGTCGATTTCGACCAGCTCCTTACCGTCCATCGTCAGCCGGAAATAGGTGCAGACCACGGAGATTTTCGACTCGGTGTCTTCTCCCTGTTTACCCTCGCCGGTGTCGATTTCTTTCTGACGTCCACGCATGACCACCTCGACGGCCACCGTTTCGCCGGTATCGTCGCGCTGGTAAGAGCCTGCAAAACGAATCGGCACGGCATCCACACCGGTTGCGGCGTAAAGCTCCCAGATAACCGAATCCGGGAAGCCACCGAGCGACCACTCCATTGACAGCGCATCGTCATCAAGGCCGAGGTCTACCGGTGCGCTGCCGTTCATCCCCGCACCGCGATAGTTTTCGAGCTTACGGGTCAGTTTTGGCAGCGTGACGGACTTTGCAACGCCCTGATAGCTGTAGCCGTTCAGAAAGACGTTCATTAACTTGAGTTTGCGCGGCATTGCCATCGGTCAGGCTCCTTAATTGCTGTTAACCGAAGTGACCAGATTTGCCAGGTATTTATCGGTAATACGCTGGCGCAGGGTCAGGTTTTCAAGAGGAGGCACCGGGGTATAGTCGTAGTCGATATACAGTTTTCCGGCCTTGAGGGTTTCCGCATCGTTGGATTCTTCGCTGAACCAGCAGGTCGCATCCACGATATAGCCGTTTGTTTTCAGTTCACGGAATTTGGCATTAATGCCGTCAACGATGTCGCGAATCAGCGTTGCGGTGATGGGCTTGTCCACCGCCCACATGTGCGCCTCGGCCATCGTGTCGGCCAGCACCTGCGCGGTGCGGGTGTAGTTTTCAAAGAGGAACAGCGGGTCATCAGAGCAGGTACGGTTACCCCAGAATCGGAAACCGTCGCGGCGAATCAGCGTAGTGACGCCTGACTCGTTAAGCAGGTCAGCATCGGTGCCGGACTCCTGCAAATCCCAGAATACAGATGCGCTGATGCCGGTAACACCGTTCACCCCGACATTGGACAGCGTTTTATGCCAGCCCTGCTCCTGGTCGATTTTAGCGCGCAGCCCCAGCGCACGGGCGGTGGCATACGCGGTGGCGGTGGTACTGGTGACCGTATCCCATGCGAGGAAATCCGGCCAGATGACCATCAGCTCACGCTGGCTGAAATTCTGGCGGTAGGCTTTCACCTCAGAAATGGTTTTACAGCCCCATGCGCTGATATACCCGAAAGCGCGCAGCTTCTGACAGACTGATGCCAGTGCAACAGCAACCTCTTTGGTGTCCAGTCCCGGCACACCGAGAATGCGCGGTTTAACGCCGGTAACCGACTCCGCGCCCATCAGGGCTTTCAGTCCGGTGTACTGACCGTTTTCGTCGGTGGTGCCGATAATATTGGAAACGGTCTGCGCGAGTTTCGTTTCCTCGTCGTCGCCGGTGCCGTCTTCCACACGCACGACAACGGTGACCGGTTTTGACTGGTCGGCGATGGCCTGCAACGATGCCGCCAGCGTGCCTTTTTTACCGGCCTTTGCAATTGCGCTCTGCACATTGGTAATCAGCACCGGTTTATTGAGGGGGAAGGTTTCCGCATCCGCATCGCTGGCCGTGCAGACCATGCCGACAATGGCAGTGGATACGGTGGAAATGACGCGGGTGCCGTCGTTAATCTCCAGCACCTGCACGCCGTGATGATAGTCACTCATCCGTTTAACTCCGTGGTTAATGGGTGAGTGGTATTTTCAGTTGTGCCGGAGATGTCAGGCTATTTGTCCCGGTTGGCTAAGGGATGACACAATTTATTCTTTGTCGCTGATGAGGGGAATTTTTTATAGAGCGTGGACAGGCCAATATCAAAAATCAGCGCCACACGTTGACGAGATTCCCCCGCAGCCAGCAACCGTCCGACCTGCTCCCACTCACTCGCGGTGAGTTTCGGTCGTCTGCCACCAATACGACCTTTGGCTCTGGCCGCTTCCAGCCCGGCCCGAGTCCGCTCGACAATGAGTTCTCGTTCCATTTCAGCCAGGACACCCATCACATGAAAGAAAAAACGCCCCATCGGCGTGCTGGTATCAATAGCATCTGTCAGGCTGCGAAAATTAACGCCGCGTTCGCGCAGTTCCTCAACCAGAATGACCAGATGCCGCATACTACGCCCCAGCCTGTCCAGCTTCCAGACTACCAGAGTGTCACCTGCTGATAATGTCCTGAGCAGTTTTTTCAGTCCCGGCCTGTCGGACTTCGTGCCGCTGATTTTATCCTCAAAAATCAGCTCACATCCTGCACACTCCAGCGCATTACGCTGCAATTCCGTGTTCTGGTCATTTGTTGACACGCGTACATAGCCAATAAGCATGAGCATCCCCCTGAATAAAAACCGGAGATGATGCCAGTTACCCGTTATCTCTGCATTTTCATAAACGTTGGTTTGGGAGAAGCGGCAAAACGGAATGTAGGAACAGGTTCAGGTCAGATACCGGATATGAGTTCTTTTTCTGGCAGCATTGCCAGCAAGGGATATCAGAAGTTACCGGGAGGATTGATTATCCAATGGGGGGCAGGAGACGCAGGTACGGGTTATGTAGGCTCGACAGGCAATGAGATGAATTTCCCAATCGCTTTTCCGTCACAATGTTTTCAGGTGGTGACGTCCTACGATAATGGTGGCGGAAAAATTGTTGCCGGGGCAGCAGGGAATATGACCAGGACAGGATTTCTTCTACGCTGTGATGCTTCTGGTGGCAATTATAATTTTCGCTGGTTTGCAATAGGGTGCTGATATGAGTAATTATTATTTTTCACGGACGACGTTAGCTTTTTATCCGGTAGATATGCTGGAGCTATATCGCTCATATGACAGCTTACCGGATGATATTACGCCAGTATCTGATGAAATATTTTTGACTTATTCAGGAACACCACCTGAAGGGAAAGCGCGCGGTGCAAATGATGATGGACAACCTGAGTGGGTTGATATTCCACCAATGGCTCCTGAAGAAGCAATACTCCTTGCCACAGCTCAAAAGCAAAATCTTATTGATAATGCCAACGAATATATGAACAGTAAGCAATGGCCTGGCAAAGCAGCTATTGGTCGTCTGAAAGGTGACGAACTGGCGCAATATAATTTGTGGCTGGATTATCTGGACGCACTGGAACTGGTCGATACTTCCGGTGCGCCAGACATTGAATGGCCTACGTCTCCGGCAGTTCAGGCCAGATGACATCCGGCGCTGTGCTGGTATCTGTTGCCGTCACCGCGTCAATGTAATCCAGCACAGCGTTAAGCCGGGTTGTTTCTGCCTGCGTCAGTTTACGTCCGGCCTGCAATTTCAACTGAATCAGACTGACGGAAGCCATTGCTGCATCAATTAGTGACTGGCGCAGTGCTTCTGCCGCGTCTACTGCGGCATTATGCTGTGCCTCAGTATCTGTCACCCATTTCTCACCATCCCATTCATCGTATGGCGTTAACGGAGCGATAGTGGTCGTATTTTCATGATAATCACCCGGACCTGTGATTTCTTTCGATTCTCCTGTTTCGGTGCTATAAACAATTTCACCGCGATGGTCTGGCACATATTCCCATGAGTTTAAATCCATCGAACGGCAGATAGCATAACCCGCCTTATGTGTGCCAGGGGCATCTAAACAGGAATATGCAGGGATACCGACACCAATGGCAAGATATTCATTTGAAGTGGAAATATATTCCCGAGTTTCACCATCATAGTTATAGACGGTAATATTCCCCGCCTTCGTGGCAATAAGCTCGCTATTTAATACGGCGTTATCCATTATGCAGCCCTCACGATATAGTTAAATGCAACATTTCGTGGGCGGGTTTCGTTACCGCCAGGGAGCTGAAAAGCGTTGATAATCCCACCGCTTGCCTGACTTATTCCATCCGTGTACAACCCGCCACCGGCACTGTCGCTGAGTGCAAATGTTTTTGATGGTGAACTGTTTGAAGCTGGTCCCCAGTATTTTAATGCGAGCTTTCTGACTTCATCACTCTGAATACTCAATAAAGCACGCCCTGTATCAATGCCGCGCCCATCATCCCAGCCACGAATAAACTCACCGCGGAGATCAGGTAGTTTCCCTGATGGATATGCTGTAGCAAGACGGGGATATTTAACCTTATCAAAGGCAGCGCCATTGCATTTCAGCCAGCCTGTTGGCGGCGTAGCTGAAGGCCACGGAACAGGGACACCAACAGGTAATGCAGAGCCTTCTCCCAAACCAAGGTATGCGAGAAGACCGGCAACATCCTTTCCACTCAAATGAGTCAGCGTCTCATCCAGTGGCTGCTTACCTGACAGCGCATTGTTAATGGTGGTGCTGAATTTCGGGTCATTGTTAATGGCCGCGGCAATTTCTTTCAGAGTGTCCAGTGTGGCTGGCGCACCGTTAAGCAGAGCGGTAATAGCGGCCTGAACAAACTCAGTGGTCGCAATCCGCGTGGTGTTATTTCCTGCGGCAGGCGTCGGCGCTTTTGGTTCTCCGGTAAATGTCGGATTATGTTTCTGCGCATACTGGGTATGAGGATCCTGTGCGGCAATGTGGTTTCTCATCTGGTCATCCACATACAGCCTTAATTCCAGGACTTCATCATCCACGTATTTACGGGTCGCCAGTACCACCGACGGGTCGATTTTCAGCGTAATAGCTTCGGTATTCGTGACAACCAGAATCATGCGGATAGTCTGGGTACGACCACTGCCTTCCTGCAACTGCGGTTTGTACGTTTCCGGGCAGTTCGCCACCGCAATGAGTACGCCTTCATCATCATAAAGCCCAATCTCACGGATCCAGAATCCGCCCTCGTTCTCAGGGATGATTTGCTCCGCAATAATCTGGCTCTGGTTGTTCGGGTCAACACTCAGAAGATTCAGCGGCGCGATGCGTTTCTGGTTAATCAGTTTTGTCTGTGCCGGGTCTGGTGTCGGCAAGACACCATTCGCATCACCAACGGCCATTTGCGTCAGATTCAGCTTACTGCCGAGCATCGTCGCGTTAGCCAGCCGTGCTGCGCCCTGATTAGTCAGAATGGCGTAGTATTTCACTGTCATGCGTTTACTCTCAGGTTATCAATTAAATGAATGGCCGAGGCCGGGAAATAATCCCCTCCGACAATAATGGCCTCCGGGGTGTAGGGATAAACCGTCAGGGAGTCACCGTGATAGCATCCCGCACCGGCAAAAATGTTGCCGGTTGTACTTAAACTGATAGCCAGTCCCGTCAGATGGCGGCTTGCCGGTTTTGCATCAGCAACGAGGCGCTCCAGCTCCTGATACATTTCCTCGGTAATACCCTGCTCAAGCACGCCGACAACGATACGGAACGTCCCCGGCTCCTCGTTGAGCTGCCACCACTCCCTTACCTCAATCAGATAGCCGAGCGGCTCCACCACACGGCGAATCGCACCAATAGTGCCCTTATGACAGTGGATGAAATACGCATCGCGGATAACAGCGCGTTTTGTCGCTTCCGGCCAATTATCATCCCAGCGGTCAACCGAAAATGACCACGCCAGCCACGGCAGCAGATTTGCCGGGCAGGTGTCCGGGTTCCACAGCTCACGAATACTGACCGGCGTTTTTTCAATTTCCGCACAGGCTTTTGCGGCGGCAACTTCAAGCGGTGATGAGCCGGTCGGCAGCAGTCGCGAATCACTCATCCGAGCCTCCGGTCACAACGCTGTATTCGGTACAGAAAGACGCCTGCGTATTGTTGAGCACGATGTCGGCCAGTGGTGCAGCCAGTTCGACACGCTGCACGCCTTCCACATGCAAAGCGGCATAAATGGCAGACAGACGGATGTCACGCCCCAGCCGGTGCTGTGCCGTGATATACGCTTCCAGTTTTTTCACGGCGGCAGCGCGAATGGGTTCGCTTTCGGGACCAGGGTAAAGGTAAAGCGTGGCGTTTATCTGGTATTCAACAATGGCGGCAGACTGCACGGTCACGCGGTCGGCTACCGGCCTGACGTCCTCGCCATTAAGGGCATTACGCACCACGGCCAGCAGGTCTTCGGATGCAACACCGTTATTTTCACGTGACAGCACAGAGATGGTGACGCAGGCCGGAGACGGACTGGTGACAGAAATATCCGCGACACGCCCGTCAGCACTGCGACCATGATACTGATAGGCTCCCACCGACCCGGCGACGCTTAAGCCCTCAAACGCCTGCTGAATACGCAGACGATAATCGGTGTCAGACTCCATCACTGCCGGTGTCGGCGGGATAGTCGAATCATCTGCCGGGGTGATAGTCAGGCGCGTGGTGTTGTAATTGGCACCAATCACATCAAGGTCATTACCGGCTGCACAGGCCAGCATTACCGCCCGTGCAGCCTCATTCACACGCTGACGCCAGATAAGCTCACGATAAGCATTTTCCTCCAGCAGTTTGACGAGAGGCTCGGATTCCAGCGTCAGGGTACGGGCGACCGCCTCCTGCTGGTCTTCCGGGTAAAGGGAAACCAGTGTCGCCTTGCGTTCGGCGAGAATGGTTTCAAAGTCCAGCTCCTCGACCACATCCGGTGCGGGTAGCTGGTTCAGGTCGATAATCGGCATGGTTTCAACTCACAGGGATGGTTAACGAAAGTGGCTGGCCGGTATCGTTGTGCCGGCCGGTTAACGTGACCGTCATTCGCCCGTCAAAACTGCGCTCAGTGGTGACGGATGACAGGGTGACGCGGGGTTCCCATTTCAGCACCGCCATGTAACAGGCGACCTTAATCTGCAACTCAAGCGCCGGGGTCTGCGGCTGGTCAATCATTGACGCCAGCAACGAGCCGTAATCACGACGCATCACCCGTGAGCCGACCGGTGTGCGCAGGATATCGCCGATACTCTGGCTGATATGCTCAAGGTCAGTGACCGTCAGGCCATCACTGCGATTCATTCCGAGATAACGCGCTGTCATTTTGTCCCCTGTGTCCAGTTGTCTCCTGACTTAACACCACCGTGACCGTGGTCATCCACCTGAACGCCGTTAGAAGTGAATTTCCCGTCGGTATGCTCGATGTTGCCGTGCATCTTCCCGCCCTTCTGCACTTCCAGCGTGCCGGTAGTCAGCTTGTTGGTGCAGACCACCTCCGGTGTGTCCAGGGTGACGCGGGTTGACGCTTTCACCATGACCACCGGCACCGTGGCGGTAACAGAATCAGAAGCCGTCACGCTGGCCGTTTTAATTCCGCTTACCGTGAGTGCACTGGTTTCGGGTTCATACTCAATCACCGCCCCGTCAGGGAAACGGATATGCAGGGCATCCGCCGACGCAGACGGCGCGGGGTTATCGCCGGAATAAATCCCCGGCAGAACGAACGCCGTGTCGAGTTCACCGCCCACAGACAGAATCAGCACCTGTTCCCCCACGGAAGGTGCCCACCATGTGCGCGAACGTCCTGCGCGATGGGTCAGCCACTGAAGCCAGTCGGTGCACATGCCGCCGGTCTGCACGCGGCAGCGACCGGCGTTAAGGTCGGTTTCGACGATAATGCCGGTGCGAATCATGTTGCGCAGTGCGCGCGCGAGTTCCTGAATATTTGCGAGAGTGTTCATGCATGTGAGATTGCACAATATATAAAAGTTATGCTATCTGGATTCATTTGTAGAACTACCAGACAACATTCAAGGAGAGCGTAATGGTCAGCTATAATGTGACTAATGTGTGGGGGCTAATCGTTTTTTTCCTTTGTAGCTTTGCAGTATTAGCATTTTTTAGCTTTGGTAAAAGTAACCTTATGAGGCTTATTGCACATTATTTCAATTTTGGATATTCAGACAAAAAATTAAAAAGACTGGACCGCGAGTGGCGCGACATTCAACTATTTAAAATACTTAACGGAATCAATGTATCAGGCATCGAAGATGTGAGAATGATACAGCAGGGGCTGATTGATGGAAAACTAAAAACATCGTATTTTTTCCTTACTCGCATCTGGGGTGACATAACAAAAACACCACACATAATTAAAACAATAATCGTAATTCCGGCCAGTATTATTTATATTCTCTTCGCATGCTACATACACAATGAACAATCCGCTATAGTAAGGGATGCCATAGGTATACCATATAAAAATATGATGTACTATGTTTATAGTGACAAAGTTCTTTTATCCTTCAAAAATAAAACAGTTGAATTTAATAAAACTTATAGCCTTGCCGATTGCAAGACCCTGCAAAACGTATTTATAAAAGACACACTTCCTGAAATCGCCTGCAATAAGCTCTTACAGCTAAACGAGGAGGACTCCGAATGGTTAAGTCAGGAGATTAAAGATAATAACAGCCACAGAAAAACATTATTAATAATATCCCTAACCTATTTCATTTCAGGTCTGCTTATATTCCTGTCATATACAAAATTCCTTTACGCCAATAAGAAGGTTTTAGAATACAAAGCATCAAATAAAAACCACTCATAAACCTCTAAACATTGAGCGACCAGCACGGCCGCTCAATGTTTAATTGCGCATCAGCCTCTGCCTGGATAAAACTAACGCTCAAGGTGAGCCAGGATAATCTCTTCAATCATCTGCACATCCTCACCGGTAAAGCCGAGCAGAGGACGCGCCGGATAATCAATTTTCTTACCGTCTTTTCGGTTTTCTTCCGACAGACCGAACTGATGCACACTGGCGATTTTCGGTGACTTTCCGCCGTAAAACTCCATTGAGGCCTGTTCAGGGCTGGCGTGGATATGCAAAAAACGACTGGTGATAAGTTTCGCAAACATTTTTCGCTTAACGCGACCGGTCTTTTTTCTGGCGCTCTGCTGCTGACGTGGCGCGTAGGGTGTGCCGTCCGGGGCTTTCTGTGCCATCACCCGACGCTGCTGACTCTGTCGCAGACGCTTCGCCAGTTCGGCACTCAGTCGCCGACGCCCTGACGGTGACAGCGATTCAATCAGTCCGGTCAGCCGGTCTTCAAAACGCTTAAACTCATTCATCCCACTTGCTCACCAGTTCGCCATTGATATACAGCTCCATCGGGCGGGTGACCGGCTCCGGCGGCGGGGGTTCCGGGATATTCTTCACATGCAGTGCGCCGTCCACCTCACTGACCAGCGTGCGCTCGGTCAGCATCAGGCTGATGCTGATATCAAAGCTGCTGTCATTGTTGATATCTGCATAAAACGTGAAGCCCTTTTTCTGGCCTGCGTCGGTGGTCATGATGTCGGGCTGATTTTCCCGCAGCCATGCCAGCACCGGCACGATGAGCAGGTCAAAATCACCGGTAAAGTCGGTCACAATGACATTGAGCGTGTAACGCTTTTCGAATGACAACGACGCCGCCAGTGTGGAGGCAATACTCCCGTTATCCACGAATATCCGCAGCATATCGGGGTTAGTTTTCAGCACCGTGACGGCATCAGTCAGCGCCCTGCGCAGGCTTTCGGGTTTGAGCATCGTTTTCGTCCTGACAGTGTTTAATCATTTTTACCTGGCTGGCACAGCGTGCCAGCGCGTTCTCAAGCTGCCGGATATCAGCACTTAAATCGCCGTTCGTCTGCGGGTCACTGCCCGGCATCGGGCAAAGGCTCACTTTCGGGCAGGCGTTGGCGACAATCACTGGCGTCTGCGCAGGCGGGGCGCTGGTGCAACCGGCGCACAGCATCAGGCAGGTCAGCGCCGTACCAGCGGCGAAAATCTTCGTTTTCATTAAGTAACCTCGTGATGGTTTTCTCGCGCTGTGCTTCACGCTTCGCGGCGTTCTCCAGCTCCTGACGCAGTGCCACCTGCGCCAGCTCGTTTTTGTCTGCCCTGGTAAGGGCAACATGAAGCTGATTTTTCAGCATGGTGATGGTCGTCTGCTGTCCGCTGGCGACGCTCTTCGCCCTGTCCAGCGAGGCGCGGAGGCTGGCGTTTTCATGCTTCGCCAGAAACAGCCCCGCCACCGCCAGCGATAACAACACGACCAGCACAATCATCAGCCTTGACATGGTTCCCGCCCCTCAAAACGCTGACGGCAGGCCGTACGTATCAGCCGGAAAAACACCGACGCCACAAGATAAATCAGCGCGGTAAAAATCCACCCGGCAGCGACCAGCGCGATAAACGTCGCCACCATCACCACCAGAGCCGCCGCCCGTCTACGCCACGGCACCGGCTGCAAAAACAGCGACGTGACAATCTTCACGGCCAGCGATTCCGGCGGCAGCTCCCGTCCGTAGCGTTCCAGTACATACTCAGTGGCATACACGCCGATACCACCGGCAACCACACAGATAACCGTCGCCAGAATCGCCCAGAATCGCCCAGGCGGCGACAAAACTGACGGCCACGCTCTGCGGGTAAATCAGGGACAGTGCCAGCATCAGCGCCAGCGACACATTCAGCATCAGTGAAAGGGATAATTTCTTCATGGTGTTTACTCCGTTTAAGCCGGTACGCCGCCAGCGGTACGCCAGACGGTGACCAGTTTTTCCAGTGAATGCTCACGCTGACCGTAACCGGCACCCGGCAGGGACGCCCAGATATTGCGACAGCGTGAAATGGCGCGCTCAATGCGTCCCGCCCGGATGTCATCCAGTGCACCGCGTTCGCGGATCAACTGAATGGCAAGTCTGTCCTGTGACAACGGACTGAAATCCGGCAGGGCAAGCTGTTTGCGGTAATGCGGCCAGAACAGGTAAAGCTGCTGATAGCGACCGGAGGCCGTGGATTTTTCACCGCGACGGTTAAACACCTTCGCCGGTCGGCCATGCGCGAACGGGTGGTCACTGTAGTCGGTGAAGATTTCCGGCTTTCCGTCCAGTCCGGTGACTATCACGTCATAGCCCCGGTTTTTCGTCAGCGGATGGTTCGCCGTCCCTTCGGACACGGCCAGCATGTCGAGAAAGGCGGCGATATTCTGATGCGTGTTAATAACCGGCATTACTGTTTCCCCCTGCCCTTAAAGCGGCGCTGAATGGCAATCTCAATCACCTGATAACCGGCGATACCCAGCATGGAGCCGATGCCGCACACCGCAGGCAGTGACAGGTCAGGAAACTGCACCAGAACAACACCGGCAACCATCGAGACAAAACCACCGAGCAACATGCGCCCGATAAACAGACGCGGGGTGATGGGTTCACCACCGGCAAGCACCTTGCCGACAACAATCAGCACCCCAATCATGAAAAGCGACAGGACGCTTTTTTCTTCTGCTGTCATGCGTTACTCCCACAGATTGACAGTTTCAGCCACGGGCGCGGTCTGAACGTCGGGCAGTTCGACGGCGGTGCCGTGCGGCAGCACCGCGCCCAGTTCAGCCAGTCCCGGATTTGCGGCGAGCACGGTTTCAACCACGCCCTCAGTGCGCCCGTAATACCGGACACAAATGGCGTCGAGCGTGTCGCCCTGTAGCGCAAAGGTCTTCATCAGATTTGACTCACGATGCAGCGCGGCTTGTCCTGGATGCGCGCCACCGCCCAGCGCATATCCCGCCACAGCTCATCAATGGTGCTGTCAATGCTGTCAGCCTTCTTGTCGCCTTTCGCACTGGCATCCACGCCGCGATAACGCTCATAAAGCGACGCGGTCGCCATCGCACACACGGCGCGCTCGTAGTAAAAAACTTTGATGCTTTCACCGTCGATGTCGTCCGCCGGGACGTCCGCCAGACGCGTAAAACCGGCGGCAATTTTCTGTTCGCGATACTCGTACAGCTCCGCATTTGTCTCCGCCATGCCTGACTTGATAGCCTCACGCAGACGGGCGGGGGCGACGGTCTGCTCAAGGCGCATACGTTCCCGGACGCGCTTCGGGTCGATATCGGGAAAAAAGAACGTGTTTTTAATCACCGGCTCGTCGCCTGCCGGTTGCGGGATGACCACCGTACCCTCACCGGACACGGGAGCCTCCTTTCGCGGAATAATCAGCGTCATCATGACTACCTCTGAAAAGTCGGGCGGTGGACGCCGGTGCAGTGTCAGGTGATTCACCCTCACTGACCGGCGTGCCGCCCTGGCGCGGGGCGCATTCGGTTGTTAACTGGCTTTCTTTTTCGGGCGTCCACGTTTTGCCGGTGTCACGCTCCGGGTCTTACGCGGAGTGCGGGTGGCCGCTTTGGGCTGCGGCTCCGGCTTCGGTTTCAGCTCCCGCTCCAGTCGTTCAATCTCTTTTTTGACGCCTGCCTGACAGTCGAGCTGTGTCGCACGTTGCAGGTGAGCCAGCGCACCGGCGGCATCACCACCATCACGCAGAAACAGACCTGTGATTTTGTGCAGCTTTGCGCGCACTTCATCAGGCATGTCAGCCGTGGCGGTCAGTTCAAGGGTCTCCGTCAGCAGGCGGGTATCCACAGACTCACCGGCAGCGTGAGCACGCATGGCCGCGAGCGCCACCTCCTCGGTGAACATGTACGGCGGGGTGCGGCGGTGTTTACCCGGCATGGTCAGACCGTACTTCAGGGCATAACGGGCAATCTCCAGCGCACCGGCAATATCGCCGGTATCCAGACGCCACAGCATGACCGTCATCAGAATGTCATCCTGTGCACCTTTGCCCTGCTCCAGCACGCCGTTCACCCACGGCAACCAGAACGGCAGCAGTTCGCGTTTTTTCGCGGCCTTCAGCTCTTTTGAATAAATCGCTTTCAGTGTGCGCTGGTCTGCGGCCAGCTTGACCAGCATCTGCTCATAGACAGTTGCATGTCGCAGCGGGGCGGCTTCCCGCTGCGCGGTCATCGCTGCCGAGACCCGCATCATGTGGCGCTGTGCGGGACTCGTCATCGGTTACGCTCCCGGCTCTGCGGTCGCTTTAGCCGGTGTGGAGAAATCACCGACCTTAATTTTTTCCACCAGACAACCGGCGGCGTAGTCCTCCACCACGTAATCAATGTTCATTGACTCGTAGTTCTCCACGCGGTCGAGTTTCGGGTTTTCCTCAATCACGCGGCGATGGCTGTCATCCATGTAGTAGATGGACAGGTTTTCCAGCTTCGTGATGAGCATCGCATCCGCCGGGAAGTACGGGACGCGTACCGCTGGCAGGTTGCCGATGCGTTTCTGGCTGATGATGATGTCAGCCGCGAGCGCTTCACTGTTGGGCTGGTCTTTGTTGACAATCGGGAAATATTTGTCGGCCAGCAGCTTACGCCCCACAATCGCCACGAGGTCCGAATCTTCCTGATAAATTTCGTCAATCAGGTTGTCGGTGGCATCCATGACCAGTGCATCAAGGCTGACGTAATCGCCGTTTTTACCCACACGGATCACAGAGGAAACCACGTTCCCTTCCTCGTCGACGACTTTGCTCATCACACGGGTCGCCGCTTCATT